>ERZ808267.1-NODE-1-length-263574-cov-16.987777_pt1 | contig 263574 bp, 196 predicted proteins | sample MGYA00521241_ERZ808267 | MGnify/ENA primary metagenome ERZ808267 (study PRJEB31516, sample SAMN03275592) | gut metagenome | biome: mammalia-associated habitat; material: feces | host: Papio cynocephalus | place: Kenya | collected 2012-07-19 ...
AAGCCCTCGACCTATTAGTATCGGTCAGCTTAACACATTACTGCGCTTACACACCCGACCTATCAACCTTGTGGTCTACAAGGGGTCTTACTTGATAAACAAAGGGATATCTTATCTCGAGGCTGGTTTCACGCTTAGATGCTTTCAGCGTTTATCCAATCCGCACATCGCTACCCTGCTATGCCACTGGCGTGACAACAGATGCACCATAGGTGCGTCCACTCCGGTCCTCTCGTACTAGGAGCAGAGCCTCTCAAATATCCTACGCCCACGATGGATAGGGACCGAACTGTCTCACGACGTTCTGAACCCAGCTCGCGTGCCACTTTAATCGGCGAACAGCCGAACCCTTGGGACCGACTACAGCCCCAGGATGTGACGAGCCGACATCGAGGTGCCAAACCTCCCCGTCGATGTGAACTCTTGGGGGAGATCAGCCTGTTATCCCCGAGGTAACTTTTATCCGTTAATCGACGGCAATTCCATACTCTACCGCCGGGTCACTAAGTCCTACTTTCGTATCTGCTCGACATGTCTGTCTCGCAGTTAAGCTCCCTTCTACCTTTACGCTCTTTGGATGATTTCCAACCATCCTGAGGGAACCTTAGAACGCCTCCGTTACATTTTGGGAGGCGACCGCCCCAGTCAAACTGCCCACCTGGCACTGTCCACCAGCCGGATAACGGTCTAGTGTTAGAGGTCCAATGATTCAAGGGTGGTATCCCAAGGTTGACTCCGCAGAAGCTGACGCCCCTGTTTCCAAGTCTCCCACCTATCCTGTACATAAATCACCGAACTTCAATACCAAGCTACAGTAAAGCTCTACGGGGTCTTTCCGTCCAGTCGCGGGTAATACGCATCTTCACGTATAATACAATTTCGCCGGGTCCCCTGTTGAGACAGCGCCCAAATCATTACGCCATTCGTGCGGGTCAGAACTTACCTGACAAGGAATTTCGCTACCTTAGGACCGTTATAGTTACGGCCGCCGTTCACTGGGGCTTAAGTTCCGTGCTTCGCTTGCGCTAACACATCCCCTTAACCTTCCAGCACTGGGCAGGCGTCAGCCCCTATACATCATCTTACGATTTTGCAGAGACCTGTGTTTTTGGTAAACAGTTGCTTGGGCCTCTTCACTGCGGCCTGCTTGCGCAGGCTCCCCTTCTTCCGAAGTTACGGGGTCATTTTGCAGAGTTCCTTAACAAGGGTTATCCCGTCCGTCTTAGGATTTTCTCCTCGCCCACCTGTGTCGGTATGCGGTACGGGCACCTAACAACATATTTAGCAACTTTTCTCGCCAGTGTGAATTCATCAACTTCGTTACTAAGTTTCACTCCTCCTCATCGCCCAGCCTTATAGTATGCGTACTATAACTACATACAAGCCTCACGATTTGACCGCAGAAATCCAACTCCGCGGATTGACTATCCTACTGTGTCATTGCATCATTTAAACGTCGCTCGGTGGTGCAGGAATATCTACCTGCTGTCCATCACCTACGCCTTTCGGCCTCGGCTTAGGCCCCGACTAACCATAGGGGGACAAACCTTCCCTATGAAACCTTAGGCATTCGACGGGGAAGATTCTCACTTCCCTCTCGCTACTTATGCCGGCATTCTCTCTTCTATGCAGTCCACGGCCCCTTTCGATACCGCTTCAGCCCGCATAGATTGCTCCTCTACCAATGTAATAAATTACATTCCTAAACTTCGGTGACAAGTTTTAGCCCCGGTAATTTTCGGCGCACCCTCTCTCGACCAGTGAGCTATTACGCACTCTTTAAATGAGTGGCTGCTTCTAAGCCAACATCCTGGTTGTTTTGGAATTGACACATCCTTTACCACTTAACTTGTACTTAGGGACCTTAGTTGTAGATCTGGGCTGTTTCCCTTTTGACAACGAAACTTATCTCACGCTGTCTGACTCCCTGAAAACAATTATCTGACATTCGAAGTTTGATAAGGTTCAGTAAGCTGTGAAGCCCCCTAGCCCATTCAGTGCTCTACCATCAGTAATCTATTCAGAGGCTAGCCCTAAAGCTATTTCGAGGAGAACCAGCTATATCTGGATTCGATTGGAATTTCTCCGCTAACCACAAGTCATCCCCGGTCTTTTCAACGAACGTGGGTTCGGTCCTCCACAGTGTCTTACCACTGCTTCAACCTGCTCATGGTTAGGTCATCCAGTTTCGGGTCTACGTCACGCAACAACATCGCCAGTTTCAGACTCGCTTTCGCTACGGCTCCGTGACTTAATCACTTAACCTCGCTACGCAACGTAACTCGCCGGCCCGTTCTACAAAAAGTACGACACCACACATTAAGTTGTGCTGTGTCTGCTTGTAAGCATATGGTTTCAGATTCTATTTCACTCCCCTCCCGGGGTTCTTTTCACCTTTCCCTCACGGTACTATACGCTATCGGTCACCAAGTCGTATTTAGCCTTATGAGATGGTCCTCACATGTTCACACCGGATTCCACGTGTCCTGTGCTACTCTGGATACCCGCTATCTAAAATCGATTTCGCCTACGAGGCTATTACTCCGTATCGCCCGATTTTCCAACCGTGTTCGACTATCGATTTTTTCGAATTTTGCGAGCTCCTAACCCCTTAGAAATTGCTTTCTTAGGTTTGGGCTGTTTCGCTTTCGCTCACCACTACTTACGAAATCGTTTATTTACTTTCTTTTCCTCCGGGTACTTAGATGTTTCAGTTCCCCGGGTTCCCTTCCTATACACTATATATTCATGTACGGATACTTCCGCATTACCGGAAGTGAGTTTCCTCATTCGGAGATCTACGGGTCAAAGCTTGTAGCAGCTCACCGTAGCTTATCGCAACTTTACTACGTCCTTCTTCGGCGCTTGGTGCCAAGGCATCCACCATATGCCCTTATTAGCTTTAATCATATACGTCTAACCTAATAAGATCATTAAATGAATCTCTTGTTAATTTACTCAGCAAAAATATCTGTGAATCGGTAAATCCTTTGAAATCTTAGAAAGATTTTTTCGTATTACTCTAAACTTATAGATATTTTACTCTCTTTTTACTTGACCAACAGAAACCTGAGTTTTTCTGTTGGCTGCTATGCAGTTGTCAATGTGCGATGACCAAAGTCAATCCCCATCAATAATTGAACTTGGAAAAGGATTTTAAGTGAATCCGTGTACATTTTTTGGTAAGTTTGTACAAACTTTCGATTTTCGACCTCTCGGTCGACAGTCGTTTTCACAACTGCCTTCACAGGATTGCCTTTCGGCTCCTTAAAAGGAGGTGATCCAGCCGCACCTTCCGGTACTGCTACCTTGTTACGACTTCACCCCAGTCACTGATCCTACCTTAGGCGGCTTCCTCCTTGCGGTTGGTGCACCGACTTTGGGTATTACCAGCTCCCATGGCGTGACGGGCGGTGTGTACAAGGCCCGGGAACGCATTCACCCCGACATGCTGATTCGGGATTACTAGCAACTCCGACTTCATGTGGGCGGGTTGCAGCCCACAATCCGAACTGAGACTATCTTTTTGAGATTCGCTTGCCCTTACGAGTTCGCAGCTCTTTGTAATAGCCATTGTAGCACGTGTGTAGCCCAAGACATAAGGGGCATGATGATTTGACGTCATCCCCACCTTCCTCCGTGTTATCCACGGCGGTATGAACAGAGTTCCTAACTGAATATTGGCAACTGTTCACGAGGGTTGCGCTCGTTATCGGACTTAACCGAACATCTCACGACACGAGCTGACGACAACCATGCACCACCTGTCTGCATGCTCCGAAGAGAAGCTATGTTTCCATAGCGGTCATACGATGTCAAGTCTTGGTAAGGTTTTTCGCGTTGCTTCGAATTAAACCACATGCTCCGCTGCTTGTGCGGGCCCCCGTCAATTCCTTTGAGTTTCAACCTTGCGGCCGTACTCCCCAGGCGGGATACTTATTGCGTTTGCTGCGACACGGAGGGAGTGAATACCCCCCGCATCTAGTATCCATCGTTTACAGCGTGGACTACCAGGGTATCTAATCCTGTTTGCTCCCCACGCTTTCGTGCCTCAGTGTCAGTTGCTGTCCAGATAGTCGCCTTCGCCACTGATGTTCCTCCTAATATCTACGCATTCCACCGCTACACTAGGAATTCCACTATCCTCTCCAGTACTCAAGTCTAACAGTTTTAGATGCAGCACCCGAGTTAAGCCCTGGGTATTACACATCTAACTTATCAAACCACCTACACACCCTTTACGCCCAGTCATTCCGGACAACGCTCGCCCCCTACGTATTACCGCGGCTGCTGGCACGTAGTTAGCCGGGGCTTATTCCTCAGGTACCGTCATTTGTTCGTTCCTGAGAAAAGAGCTTTACAATAAAATTACCTTCATCACTCACGCGGCATTGCTGGGTCAGAGTTGCCTCCATTGCCCAATATTCCCCACTGCTGCCTCCCGTAGGAGTCTGGGCCGTGTTTCAGTCCCAATGTGGCCGATCAGCCTCTCAGCTCGGCTACCCATCGTCGGCTTGGTGGGCTGTTATCTCACCAACTACCTAATGGGATATGAGCCCATCTCTGTCCGATAAAATCTTTTACCGCAGAACCATGCGGTTCCGTGGTCATATACCGTATTAGCAGTCGTTTCCAACTGTTATCCCGTTGACAGAGGCAGGTTGCTCATACATTACTCACCCGTTCGCCACTAACTTTCATCCCCGAAGGGAATCAGTCCGTTCGACTTGCATGTGTTAAGCATGCCGCCAGCGTTCGTCCTGAGCCAGGATCAAACTCTTGAGTTCAATCTTGACTGTCTTTAACTTTTTGTTCAAAGGTTTTTAGACGCTTGTTTTAATGATTTAATTCACATTAAAAATCGCTTTTCCAAATTATGTTCAATTATCAAGGTTCGTTTTGCTGTCTTTTTGTGACAGCCTCTAAATACTATCATAAGCGATTTTCTTTGTCAACGATTTTTTTATCATTTTCAAGAAATTTTTTGAAGTTTTTTTCAAAACTTCCGACAACCCAAAATCTTGTGCTTTCGATTGCTCTCAATCACTATTGAATTGCCCTATCACTTCTGACAGCCTGCATATAATAACCCTTTGAGTTTTTTTTGTAAAGCGTTTTTCGTCGATTTTTGAAATTTTTTTAAGATTTTTTTCAGTATACGTTTTATTATACAAAATGCCTTTTTATTTTGCTATTTATAACCTATATTGCACAAAACCACGTTAAATAGGATACTTCGATACATCGATTCAACATTTTGGCACAAAATGCGCAAATATTCGGCGGTTTGCCTTTCGGGCGCATTTCTGCAAATTCTTTGATGCACATATAACCGCGTTTTCGAATTAACGGCAAATTCAGTCAGCCGTTTTATTGTCAACATCTCCGCACTTGCCCGAATAGCTTGACGATTCCTATTTATGGCGTAGGCGTGCGTATGCGTACGCATGTACGCGCGCGCATACGCGTATATATATTGTATATATAATACGATAAGTGTTTTAATATTATATAGAGTATGTCCAAGTATCTCATAAGCGGATAATCGCATATTACACCTCGATACGCCATTCGAACTCAGAACTTACAGACTACTATCTTTGCCGCTATTCATATCTCGGCTTTAATGAACATATAAACCGAATAATACACTAATCGTGTTTCGCTAAAATTGACACCTCATTGCTACACTTATCGTGTTTTTAATTGTTGTGCGTTGCCGTATTAATTTAAAAAGCCCGTGTAAATCGCACGAGCTTATATAATCTGTTATAATCTGTTTTTTAGTATCTATTATATATCGAAAGAGTGATTTATCACACCACCGCCAAGGCAAATATCTCCGTAATACACGACGGCGTATTGTCCTTCGGCTATTGCTCTTTGTTTATTTTCAAACACGATTCGTGTATTTCCGTTATCGAGAACCGTTAGCTTTGCTTTCTGCAGCGGTTGACGATGTTTGATACGAACGGCACATTCGAACTCATTTGACGGAGGCGGCGTAATGAAATTGAACCCTTCGGTCTCGAGTCCGTATTTGAAAAGGACGTCGTCCTCTCCTTGAGATACGATAAGAAGGTTGCGTGCTACGTCTTTGCCAAGCACAAACCACCTTTCTCCGTTACCGTCGGCACTTCCGCCGATTCCGAGACCTCGGCGTTGCCCCAGCGTATAAAAATAGACTCCGTGATGTCTGCCGACAACCTTGCCGTCCTGCGTTACGATGTCTCCATCTTTCATCGGGATATACTGCGACAGGAATTGTCTGAAATTACGCTCGCCGATAAAGCAAATGCCCGTACTGTCTTTTTTCTTTGCTACGGGAATATCGAATTTGATTGCAAGCTCTCGGACTTCGGGCTTTGTCAAATCTCCGAGCGGAAAAATAACGTCTCTGAGTTGATGAGATGACACTTGATTGAGAAAATAGGTCTGGTCCTTATTGTCGTCTTTCGCACGCAAAAGATAATGCATATCTCCGTCGTGGCGAACTCTGCAATAATGTCCCGTTGCGATATAGTCTGCACCGAGTTCTCTTGCGAAATCCGCAAACGGTCCGAATTTGACCTCTCGATTGCAAAGTACGTCGGGATTTGGTGTGCGCCCCTTTTTGTATTCCTCGACAAACAACTTGAAAACGTTGTCCATATACTGCTTGGAAAAATCGACGGAATAATACGGAATGCCTATTTTATCGCAGACGTATTGCACGTCGGTCCAGTCCTGCTCTCCCGTACAGCAACCGTTTGGGTCGGTTTCTTTCCAGTTGGACATATAAAGTCCGACAACGTCAAAACCCTGCTCTTTCAAAAGAGCAGCGGATACTGCGCTATCCACGCCGCCGGACATACCGACTACAACACGTTTTTTCTTATCACTCATAGCGATATTATTTTAACATCTTGCCGCCGATATGTAAAGCAAGGCAATTACATTTTGATTCGTTTGATATTCCAACCGTCCTGACGATTCAGTTCGTATGCACGCATCAACCTCTGCGCTTCTTTTACATCGTCGAAAATCATTGCATCGTCCTCGTCATTGCAAAACAAAAGTTTTTTATCTTCCAAATCCGATGTATAAGTGTTTGTCTTCTCATTATAAATGACGTAGTTTTCTTCTTCTCCGAAATCTTCGTCATTCTGAATAGTCGCATCGGGATTGTTTTTCTCATACATTTCTTTCGTTGCGCAAGCCGCATCGTAAAAACAGCGGCACACCGTCTTGGTACACCACGCCAACGCGTATTCGATTATTCCTCCGAACACTCCGCCGAACAAGACAAAACAGCCATACATAACCGAAAGGTTTACACACATTATTATTCCACCGACAACGCTTCCGATAATACCGAGGGTAATGACAATCTTTGCAATTATATACCAAACGTACAAAATACCGTCTGTCGTTTGCAAATCTTTGAACGGATTCTTTTTCATAATTATTTCCTTTGAGTTTATTGTGATTTCAACCGTTATTCTATAACATATTGAAGATTTGCCGATTACAATATCACGGTTTTTACACTCCATCCGTCCTTTTCGTTTAATTTTGACTCTTTCATAAACGAAACGGCGCTATACTCATCTTCAAACGCAGAAGCACCGTTTGGATTGTCGCAAGTTAAAATCGCAAACCTCCCGAATTGCTGACTGATTCCCGAAAAGTATTGGTCGTCCTTTTTATTGTAAAGCAGAACTCGTTTCTTCGGGACGTCTGCCTTAGCGTTCTTTGCGTTTTTGGCTTGGTCATCAACGGCAGTTTTAATATTGCCTTTCAGCACTCGTTCAGCGACGTCACAGAAAAATTCGCTTACATATTTTATACATTTAACGATTACAAAGCCTATTACACACACGACAACGGCGCCAATCAACATAAGCACCCCCGATAATACCGAGACGCTTATACAATAATAAATTCCCATCGCAGCCAACAAAATTGCGCCAAGCGAAATTCCGATATATGCCAAAACTATACCTGTGGAAATCATTCCGCTTGCAATCTCGTATCTGTCTTTCATTTGTTTGTCCATAATTCTTCTCCGTTTTTAATATCGGTATGCCGATATTTTATTAAATAATATCATTATACCGATAATATGTCAATAGGAGTTCATTATGGATGTTCTTATTGCACAACGAATCAAAGATTCAATGAAAAACGAAAAACTCACGCAAATGCAACTTGCAAAAGCCATAGGCGTCGGGCAAAGCTCCGTGAGCGATTGGCTCAACTCAAAGAGCGAGCCGAGCATCGACAACCTATGGAAATTAGCCGATTTTTTTGACGTGAGCATAGACTTTCTCGTCGGAAGAAAAGAAATATAAGAACATATTAAAAAAAAGCACTCCCCGCGGAGTGCTTTTTTATTGCGAATAAACCTTATTTTTTGTTCAGTTGTTTAAGTTTCTTTTCCTTTTCTTTGTCGGACATATTTGACGTTATCGTCCAAATAATAAGTCCGTCGCTGACATTGGGATAGTTCTTTTTGACCGCCTGCACGTTATTTGGATAATTGGCAAGGAATTGTTTTCTTGCGTTCGGCTCCATAACGGCAACGCAAAACGCATCGCTTGTAGCGGAAATTTTGGTTTTTACTTCGTTCATATTCTGCGGATACTCTCTGAAGAATCTATCCATATCGCTTTTTGTCGCCATACTCATCATAAGAAGCACAGGCGCATTCTTTTTCAATTCGGGAATGACGTCTCCGAGTTTTTGGCTGTATGAGTCGTACATTGCTTGGCTGCATTTGATAAGAGGTTTGTCTTTCGGGCCTCTCGAGCCTTCGCCTGCAACGTAGTCTTTTCTCGGGCGAAGTTGGACGGCTTTGACGATGCAATAAATGATGTAAACGGGCGTCGCAACGAGACCGCAAACCAATCCGAGCAATGCAAGAGCAAACTTTTTCCAACCGCCGACTCTATAATAACTTCCGTCCGAATTTACGTTGTAAACCGCAACCGCCTCGTTATCTTCGTTTTTCTTACCTCTCGCATAAAACGCAATGCCGAACGGGAGTCCGCAACATAATAGTCCCACGATAAGTATAACAATGTTTCCTCCGGCGAATCCGACTATTGTAAGCGGAAGTCCAATCGCATAACCGATTGTCAGAAATACTGCTTTGAGTATAAATTTAACCATAATGTTCCTCCTGAGTGTTTTCACACTTGCCCAAGGGCAAGTATATGCATATTATATGCCCAAGGACATATAATGTCAACTATGAATATATTAATTGTGGAAAGAATCAAAGAATTATTAAAATCCGAGGGACTGACTCAAAGCAAACTCGCAAGCGGAATCAACGTAAACCAAAGCACGGTTTGCAACTGGTTAAACGGCAAAAAAGAGCCGTCTATCGAAAGCCTGTGGAGGCTTGCCGATTTTTTCGACGTAAGCGTGGACTATCTGATAGGAAGAAAAGAAATATAAGAACATATTAAAAAAACACTCCCCTCGGAGTGCTTTTCTTTTGATTTAATAGTTATTTCAAGATAATGATTGTTGTACTATGCAATACAGCTTCTATTCATTGTATCTTTTATAAAACGCAATCGCATCTCGTATTTATACAAACAAAAACGGAGAAAAATCTCCGTTTTTAATTTTATCGATACCTTTTGCGATGTTTAAGCCTCGTTTACGGCAAAAGCGTTGCAAGCAACGAGAATGCATCGACCATCGTCGAAAGCGAGCCTAATACGCCGATAAGTATCACAAAATAGATTACAGAACCAACGACGCTCAGTACGATTGAAACGAGACATCCGATACCTGCCGCACGAGCGCGTTTGGGATAGTCGTTTTTCCAAACGAGCCAAAGAATAAAGCCTACGATAGGAAGGAAGAATCCAAGAACGCCCCAACCTGCGGAATCGCTTTTATCCTCTTTTTCAGGTTGATTTTGCGATTGTGCTGCGTTGCGATACGCATTGTTTGCGTTGTAGGTTTCGTATCTCGGCTGTTGATTTTGGGGAACGTAATACTTGGTTTTCTCAAGAAGATTGCCGATATTTTGGTCTCCGATTTGAGAAACCGTAAACGTCGAGATAGGTTCGTTTGCAAAGTCGAAAATAGTCTTGACTACGCCGCCGCAAACGGGACATTTTGCCAGAATGCAAATAAGGTTGCCGGAGAAATCAAAAGCGATTTCCCATTCGACCGCGTTTCCGCAAAGCGGACAATTCGGCATTGCGGATTGAAACTTGTTTTGCGCAATCAAACCGATGCCGTCATCATATCTTTGAAATTCCATAACTTATTCTCCTTTATATAAGCATATCGCACTTTTCAGCAAAAATCAACGTTATTCGTATAAATCTGCCGAATACCTATCCCCGTTATCGGGCAAAACGACCACGATTTTGCCTTCGGAAGTCTTGCGCAACGCCTTTGCCGCGCTGTATGCCGCACCCGAAGAAATACCGCACTTCTTGCCGAATTTGCGATAAATCTCTTTAGCCGTAGCGATTGCGTCGTCATCGGACACCGTGAGTATGTCGTCAAACTTTTTCACGTCCACGATGTCGGGAACGAAGTTTGCGCCTATTCCTTGAATCTTGTGAGGTCCTGCGTGTCCTTCCGACAAAAGCGGACTCGACTTCGGCTCGACCGCAATCATCTTGCAATCTATGCCTTTCTCCTCGATATACTTTTTGATACCCATAGCCGTACCGCCGCTTCCCACGCCTGCGACGACGAATTTCGCGTCGGAAACCTGCATAAAGATTTCGGGAGCGGTTGTGTAATAATGCGCTTCGACGCAAGCGTAGTTGCCAAATTGATTTGCAAGCCACGCGCCGCCTTTTTCAAGTTCTTTCGCTTTTGCGACCGCACCTGCCATACCCTCGCTTGCTGGAGTCAAAACTAGTTGCGCTCCGTATGCCGCAATCATCGCTCTGCGCTCTTTGGACATACTTTCGGGCATAACCATCATTGCGTTGAGACCGAGTTCTCTTGCCACATACGCAAGTCCGATACCCGTGTTTCCGCTCGTCGCTTCGACGATTGTTCCGCCCTCTTTGAGCGCACCGTTTTCAAGCGCGCGCATAATCATATAAAACGCCGCTCTGTCTTTTATTGAACCTGCGGGATTGAATCCCTCGAGCTTGCCGATAATGCCGTCTCCCATATCGATAACGGGAGTATGTCCTATCTTTTTTGCCAAAATATCGATTTTATCTTGCAAATTCTTATCCATAAACCACCGATTCGGAAATTTTCCGATATATTTTCACGAGCAACACGTCGTTACGCGTTTTGAACGTCGTTGACGGTCTCGTCGATTTGAGCGTTCTGTGCTTCCGCTTGTTTTGCATCCTCTTGCGGCTTGATATGCACGTCGAGTTGATTGAACGGGATTTGTATTCCGTTCGCATCGAAAGCCGTTTTGACCTGTTCGAGCATATCGAAATTGACCGTCCAGTAGTCCTCGTTTTTACACCATACTTTGGCAGTCAAATCGATGCTGCTTGCAGATTGAGCGGACACTCTCACGCTCGGCGCAGGGTCTTTGAGAACGAGTTCGTTTTGTTCCCACACGTTCTCGATAACCTTCTTTGCTTTCTCGAAATCGTCCGAGTAGGAAATCGAGAAAGTCAAATCCACACGGCGCAAATCTTTTTCCGAGTAGTTGACGATTTCGCTCGTGGAAAGTTTGCCGTTGGGCAAATATATCACTTTGTTGTCCGTCGTGCGAAGTTTGGTATGGCAGATGCGAATGTCCTCAACCGTTCCCTCGTATCCGCACGCTTGAATGTAGTCGTCGTCTCTGAACGGTCTTGTGATGAGGATAAGTATTCCGCCTGCAAAGTTGGAAAGCGTACCGTTGACGGCAAGACCGACGCCGACGCCGAGAGATGCGAGAAGTGCCGTTATCGCGCTCGTATCGATGCCGACGTAGCCGATAAGTGCGATGACCACCAACACTTTCAAGCCGACTTTTGCAACGTAACTGAGCGTTCTGTAAATGGTTTTGTCAATCTTCTTGTTGCTCTCTACTTTCTTATCCGCACGCTTCGCAATCTTCTTGCCAAGCCAGTTGATAAGCGAGAATGAAACTATCATTATCACGATTGAGATAACGACTCTGATACCCGTTGTGGTAAGCCAGTTTTGCACGGTTTGCCAAACTTGTTGCCAATCCATAATATACCTCTTATGCGATTTTTGCGATAACTAATTGTTTATCGCAAGTCGACAATATTATACAATCGCTACGCCGTATAGTCAACAATGCTTATGCAGGCTCGCGCTAAAAATGTAAACGCCACGCAACAGCGCAGCGTTTTATTATTCTCCGAAAATCACTTCTTCTATTTTTGAAACGGAACAGCAATCGGTTTTATCCGTGGCATCGATATTTTCGAATACCAACTCGCCTATCTCGTTTTTGCAAGTAACTACCATTCCGTTTTTTAGACAAACATATACGATGTCGTGCGTAAAATAATGTTCTATGTCCAATGCTTTAATATCTTTCTTTTTATATCCGCAAAACGAAAGCGACGAGTCCGAAACATTGCACCTTATTGCAGTTCCGCTATACCTTCCTACTACGCAATCGGATGATTTACAACGAGAGAAACATTTTGAAATTTCTTCTCGATAAGACTCTATTCCTGCATTTTTTATATAATTCGCAACATCGTTGACATTCTTAAACCAAGTGCCGTCGTTTTGCAAAAACACCCCGTTTGTATCACAAAAATAAACAATGGTGTTTATCCAAGGATGCGAGTGCGTCATTTCTTTCAGCAAACTCGCTTGACGATTGACCTGTTTGAATGGATTTTTAACGTCTTTTTCGTGTATATCATACGAATACTTGTCTTGCTTGTATTTTATCAAATTACCGTTGCTATCCTCTCGCAGAATTCCCTTTAGGTGTTTTATCTCAACGATAAAAAGTTTGTTTTGATAATTTATTAAAAAATCAATCTCGCACTTTCCTGTCGAAGCATCTACAAAAACGTTTCTTTTGTATTCAATGTCAGGTATCAATCTAACGATACGTTGTTCAAAGTCATCTTCCGCGTTGTCGCCATATTTTCTCATACTATCGACTTTTGGAAACGGCTTTGCGGAAAAAGTCCTCTTAATAAGCACCGATAACTTGTGAAATAGCCCCATATTTGTCTCCCTATCTATATAATTACAAATGCCGTGAGTTCTTCACGGCGTTCTAAACGGTGTTACACCGTGACTTCTCACGGTGTGACCGTAAGCAACAAGTTGCTTACGTCTGGCGCACCCAAACGGGTTCGTAGCGAACATTGTGAGCGTAATAGCGATTGTTGCGCTTTGCGCCAATCGCGTCTACGCAAAACTGTTAATGCTTCGCATTTCTATGCCTTGCATTTGGCACTTTGTGCCTTACAGTTTTGCTATGTCCTCTACGCGCGGTTTATGCAAATGCTACGCGCTTGCCTCTCCCTTTGCTTGCGGTCAGCGACAGGTACCGAGTCCGTTGGCGTGCTTATGAAAAATGCCGTGACACCTCACGGCGTTTTGAATGGTGTTACACCGTGACTTCTCACGGTGTGACCGTAAGCAACTTGTTGCTTACGTCTGGCGCACCCAAACGGGTTCGTAGCGAACATTGTGAGCGTAATAGCGATTGTTGCGCTTTGCGCCAATCGCGTCAGCGACAGGTACCGAGTCCGTTGGGGTGCTTATGAAAAATGCCGTGACACCTCACGGCGTTTTGAATGGTGCACCCAAACGGACTCGAACCGCCAACCGTCAGAATCGGAATCTGATGCGCTATCCAGTTGCGCCATAGGTGCATATCTGTATTCTATCTTTTTTTGCCGTATTTGTCGAGAGAAAGTGCAAAATTAGTGCTTTTTCTCTATCAAAAAGCCACTCGACGAGTGGCTTTGTTTTTATCTGTACATTTTGAGTTTGCCGTGTACGACTTCGATGTCGAGCTTGGTATCGTCAATGATTTCGCCGTCAAGCTCGAATCTGCTGTCGTCAAGAGCTTCGATTGTGATTTTCTTTGCGGTGTATTCTCCGCCCCAGTCCGTGCCGACGTGTTGTCCCTTGAGGAACTTTGCCAAACGGAACAGAATTTTGCTCTTTTTCATCTCGCTGACGTATCCGACGTTGAGCAATCCGTCATCCACAACGGCGTTGGGACAAATGGGAATTCCGCCGCCGATAAAACCGCCGTTTCCGACGCCTATCATAAACACGCTGGTGTCTTTGGTTACGCCGTCGGCAGTAATGCGCAAATGGTGAAATCTCGTGTGGCACAACGTGTAAAACAGCGAATAATAATACGCCGCTTTGCCTTTGAGCGTCTTGCATTGCGCGTATTTGAGCAACACGTCAACGTCCATACCGCCGCCGCCGACGTTAAGGCAACGATATTTGCTGAGTTCCATATAATCGACGTAAGAGGGTTGATTCTTAAGTATCGTAGCAACCGCTTCTTCGATTTTGGTCGAATGTCCCGATTTCTTTATGAAATCGTTGCCGCTACCGCAAGCGACAAGCCCGAGCGTAACGTTGTCGAAATTGTCTATTCCGCAAAGCACCTCGTGGAAAGAGCCGTCCCCGCCCATAGCGATAATCTTGGTGTCGGGGGTTTGAGAAAGCTCTCTCGCAATCTCTGTGGCGTGACCTGCGTATTCGGTTTTATGCACGACGTATTCCGCGCCGTTTTTCTTCAATATTTCTTCGACTTTGCCGAGTGCTTTGAGGGTTTTGCCCTTGCCGCCCGTCGGATTGACTATGATATGGTACATAAACTTCTCCGTTTTCGTTATAAGTATATTGTAGCACGCAATGAAAAAATGTCAACCGTTTACTATTTTGTCAAACAAAACGTATTGCATCTTTGCATAACGGTCATTCCCTGTTTTCAAACTGCAGTTCGTAGAGTTTGTGATAATAACCTTTATTCTTAAGCAACTGTTGATGCGTGCCTCTTTCGATTATAGAACCGTTTTGCAACACGATAATCTGGTCGGCGTGCTGAATGGTGGAAAGCCTATGCGCCACCACGAGCATCGTGCCGATGTTTCGGATATTCTCAAGCGACTTTTGTATGACGACTTCCGTTTCGGTATCGATATTTGCGGTTGCCTCGTCGAGAATGAGAATTTGCGGCTTGTGAAGCACCGTTCTCGAGAAAGACAGAAGTTGGCGTTGACCTTGCGAAAAATTCTCGCCTCTTTCGATAACTTCTTCGTCGAGTCCGTGTTCTTGAGACGCGATAAACGTGTCGGCATTGACGTACTTGCACGCCGCCTCGATTTCCTCGTCGGTAAACGAATCGTCGTTGAGGGTTATGTTGCTACGCACCGTTCCGCTGAACAAAAATACGTCTTGCAGCATTTGTCCTATGCCCTTGCGCAAGGAATGTATCTCGATTGTGCTTATATCCCTGCCGTCAATGAGTATTTGCCCCTTTTGTATCTCGTAATTGCGCACGATAAGAGACAATATTGTGGTTTTGCCCGCACCGGTCGCACCCACAAACGCACAGGTTTCTTTGGGATTGATTGTAAACGATACGTCTTTGAGAATCCAATCCTCGTCCTTATACGCAAACCACACGTTTTTGAATTCGATTTTACCCTCGAATTTGTCCACCCAAACGGCGTCGGGCTTGTCTTGAATTTCGGGTTCTACGTCGAGCAAGTTGAACAATCTCTCCGAAGCCGTGGTGGCTTTCTGCAAATTGTTGAGTTGGTCGGCAAGGTTCTGTATAGGATTGAAAAAGCGCGACAAATACAGATAAAACGCGACTATCATACCTGCGTCCAAGCCGAATTCCATACCGAGCCAGAACGTAACGGCAATCGAACTGATGTATAGCAACGTTATGAACGGACGGTAAATGCCGAACGCCAATACCACTTTGTATCTCGATTTGCGCAGATTTTCGTTTTTCTGCATAAACTCGTCGTCTTTCTTTGCCTGACGATTGAAAATCTGAATGAGTTTCATACCCGACAGGTTTTCGTTGAGGAAAGTGTTGAGGTCGGAGATATATTCTCTCTCCTTCGTAAACACTTTTCTTACGATTTTGCGGAATACGAAAGACGTAACGAACACCACAACGATGAACGCAAGCATAACGAGCGACAGTTGCCACGAAATGTACAGCATTATGCCGTAAACGCCAACGACCGTAAGCACGTTGCGGATAACGCTGACGATAACGTTTGTAAACAAGTCGGACATCGAAGCCGTATACGAAGCCACACGAGTGACGAGAGAGCCTACGGGCATCTCGTCAAACTGATTTTGCGACAACTTCTCTATGTGTTCAAATACTTCGTTTCGGAGCGTGTAAATGATATTCTGCCCCGCTTTTTGAAGCAACATCGACTCCCATACAAGGAAACCTTGGTTGCATACGCCGATTGCAAGATAAGCAATCGCCATACCAACGATAAAACGCAGATTTATACCGTCCGATTTGAGGTTATTCGTGATTCTGCTCACGAAAAGAGGCAATATTATATCCAGCGCAACGTTGACGAGAATGAGTAGCATTGCTCCTACGAATTTCTTCATCTCGGGTTTTAAGTACCGATATATGCGCTTAAACATATCTTTTGCGGGGATATGAACGTTGCCTTTCAGCTTATCGACTTCGTCAATCATTACGCTTCACCCCCTTCCACTTCTCTTTCGAGTTTTTGCAGATACACCATCTTTTTGTAAGTCGGAGATGTTTCTTCGAGATTTTGCGGTGCGTCGAACGCTTCGACTTCGCCTTTGTTAAGCACGAGAATTTTGTCGAGATGCGCAACGGTGGAAACCCTCGACGCGATAACTATCGTCGTCTTGCCCTTGCGCTCGTTTTGGATATTCGCAAGTATGTTTTCTTCCGTTTTGACGTCGACAGCGGATACGGAATCGTCCAAAATCATTATCGGAGCGTCCTTGATGTACGCTCTGGCAATGGATATACGTTGTTTTTGTCCGCCCGAAAGCGTGACGCCTCTCTCTCCCGATACCGTGTCGTATCCTTCTGCAAATTCTTCTATATTTGAGTGAACGTCGGCAAATTTCGCCGCGTCGTACACTCTGTCCATATCCACTTCGTCGCACGCGAACGCGATATTGTTTTTAACCTTGTCGCTAAACAAAAAATTGTCTTGCGGAACGTAGCCGATTGCGTTTCTTACGCTGTCTATATCGCAGTCCATTATATCGTGTCCGTCTATAAACACTTTGCCCTTTTCCACGTTGTACAAGTGCAAAAGAGTGTTGACCAAAGTTGTTTTTCCGCAACCGATTTTGCCGACCACGCCTATACTCTCGCCTGCTTTTATATCTATAGACACGTTTTTAAGCACGTCGGCGTCCGTGTTGGGATAGGCAAACGAAAAGTCGTTGAAAGTGACGTCGCCTTTGACGTTTTCAAGCACGAATGCGTTGTCGGGATTGCGTATTTCTTCGTCTTGGTCGAGAAACGCCGTAACGCGCTTGAGCGACGCTTTAGAGCGCGAACGCATAGACACCACTTGTCCCAAAGCAATCATCGGCCACACGAGCGTGTCAAAATATCCGACGAAAGTAATCAGTCCGCCTGCCGTCATATCCACGGTATGCCCGAAAATCACGACGGGAGAGCCTGTGACGTATTTGTATACGAAATAACCGCCCAACCCCAAAATAAGTGCCATTATCGCGGAAATAATGACGGAAATAATCGCGTCGAAAATGACGGACACTTTGACGAGTTCGATATTTGCGTCCTTATTGCGCTTTGCGATTTTTGCAAAAGCGTGAAGTTGTTGAGTCTCTTTGACAAAAGCCTTGATTACTCGTATGCCCGTGAAACTCTCCTGTGAAAAGTCGTATAATTTGTCAAACTCCGCTTGTCTGTTCTCCCATTTGAGTGCCATAAACTTTTCGACGAGCATACCCCATACCACGATAAGAACGAGCGGTATAAAAAGCATGCACGACAATACCCAATCGAGAGATACCATCTTGTATATGGCAAGCACGGACAAAAACATTGCGTCGACGAGCATAACCGAACCCCAACCGAAAAACTCCTCTATCGTTTCGAGGTCGGTTGTAAACCACGCCATAATCGTTCCGACTTTGTTCTCGTGATAATAGCGTTGAGACAGCCTTTCACTCTTGAGGAACATATTGTGGCGCAAGTCCGCTTCTATGCGTTGAGAAGCGTTGAATATGGAAAGTCGCCACATAATGCGTCCGAAAAACATCACTACGGCAACGACCATAACGCCGATAATTATCTCTTTGAGCGCATTTTTATCAACGGCGTTCGAATCGAACATATCGACGAGTTTACCGAGATATTCGGGTATAAAAAGCTGGAACACGTCAACCGCGACGAGTCCTATCAATCCGATTAAAAACAACCAACCGAATTTCAGATAATATTTGTTTATGTATTTTCCGAACAGCATATATTTACCCGTTTATTTGTGTTTGTTCGATTCGTTCTGTCTGCGAGAAATAAAAACCCCGTTTGACAAAACACCGTGAATTACGGTTTATCAGACAGGGTTAATTTCACAAAAAACGCTCAGGCCGTTTCCGAAGAAACGACCGTGCGGTTACATAATCTCGCGGTAAATCTTTTCGATTTCCTTCTTACCCCAAACTTGCGGGCAAGGATAAAGCGGATTTGCTTCTGCATAAGCGTGGTCTATCATACGCGGCAAGCGTTCTTCTTCGATAAGCGGGCCGCCGTCGCGGGACAAAATCTTCGTGGGAATATTCATCGCCGCATTCATATCGTCAATCCATTTGATGAAATTATTTGCCTTTTCTTCTTTGTTTGCTCCGCCGATACCGACGCAATCTGCGAGTTGTGCGAGTTTCTTGTGTGCGGATTTGCCGTACGCTCTCAAAACGTGAGGCAAAATAACCGCGTTCGCAAGACCGTGAGGCACGCCGTACTCTCCGCCGAGAGTGTGCGCGACTGCGTGGACGTAACCGACGTATGCGCGAGTAAACGCCTTACCTGCAAGGTATGCTGCCTTTTGCATTTGTACGCGCGCTTCGAGGTCGTCGCCGTGGTCGTAGGCTTGTTTGAGGTATTTGTGGATAAGTTGCACTGCCTCGATAGCCTCTTTCTTCGTCGAAGATGTGTTTTCTCCGCCGATATACGCCTCTACTGCGTGAGTGAGTGCGTCCATACCCGTCGTAGAGGTAAGATGCGGAGGAAGCGACTTGGTAAGTTCGGGGTCCATAACGACGTATCTCGGAATGAGGAACGGGTCGTTGATGGGGTATTTCTCGTGCGTTTCGGGGTTGGAAATAACAGCGGCAAGCGTTGCTTCGCTACCCGTACCCGAAGTCGTCGGAATTGCAACGAGCGGAGGAAGTTTGTGTCCCGTAATCATAATCTTGAGGACGCCTTTCATTTGCGGAACGCTCTTTTTGGGGCAAGCGACTCTTGCGCCGATACCTTTTGCGCAGTCCATTGCGCTACCGCCACCGAGTGCTACGATAACGTCGCAATCGTTTTCTTTATACATCTTGAGACCGTCCTCGATGTTTTGAATCGTCGGATTGGGAACTACGTCGTGATAGCAGCAGCTTTTCATACCTTGCTCTTGGCACGCCGCCATAATCGGGTCTGCCTTGCCGTTGGAGAACAAGAAACCGTCGGTTACGATAAGCACGCTCTTAAAGCCTTGGTCTTTAAGGAACTTGGGAAGTTCGGAAATGCTTCCGGGACCGGAAAGAGTCTTTTTGCATTGATTCCACGGAAGGAAATACATTGCTACACGCATTGTCTGTTGAAAAACGCGACAACCTATCTTCTTAAATACGTTCATAATTCCTCCAAAAAACGGAAAACCGTGTTTTTTTGTTTGAATTTTATTTGAATATAGTTTAGCACCAAACGTGTGAATTGGCAAATGATATTAACATTTTTTGCGCCGAGTTATAAACTGCGACTCTATTCGTCTACGAGTAACGTTAGGCGTGCATTGCACGCTAATAAAATTATTTTCATATCACCCCTTCCCTTCGGGCTTTCCCCTATTGCTCAAATACGGTTCGTTTCTCTGCTTAAATCAACGTCGTTCGCAAGAGGGGAACTCGGCACTCACATAGATAGGTATCGTTCACTTGTTATGTCACTCGTTCGCAAACGAAAAGAACAACACTCGTTTGCTCACTTGTACTAATCGTCAAGTTCGGCACTCAAAGGCTCGCCGCCTTGCGGCTCGAACTCCGAATATGCACATTCCGTTAATAAGTGCGCTTTGAATGAATTTATCGTTTCTGTGCGGTAGAAAAATAAAATCATCTATCGTAAAAACTGCGATATTTAGATGAAGAACAAGAAAGAGCCGCCCGAGAGGCAACCCTAATTTACTGAACGTAAATGAGTTGACTCTCGGACGGCTCTGCCGTAGTTATTCGCTAAATAGCGCAGTTTTTACTTGAGTTCAGAGAAGTACTTAATAGTACGAACCATTTGAGAAGTATAGCTGTTCTCGTTGTCGTACCAAGAAACCACTTGAACTTGAGTGTTGCCGTCTTCCATAGGTGCAACCATTGTTTGAGTTGCGTCGAAGATGGAACCGAAACGGCTGCCGATGATGTCGGAAGAAACGATTTGGTCGGTGTTGTAACCGAAGGATTCGTTTGCTGCCGCTTTCATAGCTGCGTTGATGCCTTCAACGGTTGCTTGACCTTTGACAACTGCGATAAGAATCGTGGTGGAACCGGTCGGAGTGGGAACGCGTTGTGCGGAACCGATGAGCTTGCCGTTGAGTTCGGGAATAACAAGACCGATTGCTTTTGCAGCGCCGGTGCTGTTGGGAACGATGTTGATTGCAGCCGCGCGAGAACGACGGAGGTCGCCCTTTCTTTGCGGACCGTCAAGAGGCATTTGGTCGCCCGTGTATGCGTGAACCGTGGTCATAATACCGCTCATAATGGGTGCATAATCGTTGAGAGCCTTTGCCATAGGTGCGAGGCAGTTGGTTGTGCAGCTTGCCGCGGAGATGATGTTGTCCGTTGCTTTGAGCGTGGTGTGGTTTACGTTGTAAACGATTGTGGGAAGGTCATTGCCTGCGGGTGCGGAGATGACGACTTTGCGTGCGCCTGCGTCGATGTGTGCTTGTGCTTTTGCTTTAGAGGTGTAGAAACCTGTGCATTCCAAAACTACGTCAACGCCGAGTTCTCCCCAAGGAAGTTCTGCAGCTTTCGCTTTTGCGTAGATAGTGATTTTCTTGCCGTCTACGACGATGTAACCGTCTTCTTTAACAGTGCCGTCCTCATTGAGAACCGCTTCGCAACTCTCAACCGTGTGAGAATTTGCATAGTTGCCTTGCGTTGAATCATACTTCAAAAGATGAGCAAGCATTTTGGGGCTTGTCAAATCGTTGATAGCGACGATTTCATAACCGTCAGCACCAAACATTTGTCTGAAAGCAAGACGACCGATACGACCAAAACCGTTGATAGCGACTTTTACGTTTGCCATTATAAATTCCTCCATAAAGGTGTATTTCAAAAATCAGTCGGATTTTCCAACCGCAATTATTTTACAATTATTATGAAAAATATGCAAGTATTATTCAAGGAAATTTTTATCGAATGTGCGTTGCAACTTTTTTAATGCAACATCACCCCTTCCCTTCGGGCTTTCCCCTATTGCTCAATTAGATGTCATTTCTCTTTTTAAGCAAACATCGTTCGCAAGAGGGGAACGACGCGATTGACGCAAAGCGTAACAATCGCTATTCCGTCGCTTCGCTCCTTACGGCACTCACATAGATAGGTATCGTTCACTTGTTATATCACTCGTTCGCAAACGAAAAGAACCACACTCGTTTGCTCACTTGTACTATTCGTCAAGTTCGGCACTCAGCCGCTCGCCGCCTTGCGGCTCGTGTTACGTCTCCCAAAATACACATACCGTTTATAAGTTAGGCTTTGACAAAGTTATTCGCCGTTTATAACTTATAAAAGTTCGCCAAACAGATGAGTAACGCGAAAGCACCCCGAGGAGCGCAAACCCAACGTTCTAACCGTACGTGAGTTGGCGTAAACGGGCATTGACACCGTTATTTATCATTGAACCTAAGAGCGCTATTTAGATGAAGAACAAGGAAAAACCCCTCGGATGGCAACCCTAACGTACTGAGCGTACGTGAGTTGACAACCGAGGGGCTTTGACGATGCTATTCGCTAAATAGCGCTCTTAGGCTTTGTGGTCGCAACCAAGAACGTCGACAATCTTATGCTTTACAACTTGCTTCACGGCCTCTCTTGCCGGTCCGAGATATTGACGGGGGTCGAAATGAGAAGGATTGAGAGCAAAATGCTCGCGGATTGCGGCGGTGCAAGCAAGACGGAGGTCGGAGTCGATGTTAATCTTGCAAACTGCCATAGACGCGGCTTTGCGGAGCATATCTTCGGGAACGCCTTGTGCGCCGGGCATACTTCCGCCGTATTGGTTGATGGTCTTGACAAGGTCTTGCGGGACGGATGACGCACCGTGCAAAACGATGGGGAATCCGGGCAAACGCTTGCTGACTTCTTCGAGAATGTCGAAACGAAGTTGCGGTTGACCCTTGAACTTATATGCGCCGTGCGACGTGCCGATTGCGATTGCGAGAGAATCGACGCCGGTCTTATTGACGAATTCTTCGACTTGGTCGGGGTCGGTAAATTGTGCGTCTTTTGCCGCTACGTTGACTGCATCCTCGATACCTGCGAGTTTGCCGAGTTCTGCCTCGACGACTACGCCGTGGTCGTGTGCATATTCAACGACTTGTTTTGTGATGCTGATGTTTTCCGCAAACGGATGTGCGCTTGCGTCAATCATAACGGAAGTAAAGCCGTGGTCCACGCAGTCTTTGCAGAGTGCGAAGCTGTCGCCGTGGTCAAGGTGCAAGCAGATGGGGAGACCGCTGGTCTCGACTGCCGCTTCGACCATCTTGGTAAGGTAAGTCGTGTTGGCGTATTTTCTTGCGCCGGAGGATACTTGGAGGATAAGCGGAGCTTGTTCCTCGGTAGCCGCCTCGACGATACCTTGGATGATTTCCATATTGTTGACGTTGAAAGCACCGATTGCGTAACCGCCTGCGTATGCTTTTTTGAACATTTCGGTTGTAGTAACTAATGGCATTGTTGTGCCTCCCAAAATTTTATTTCGCACATATTATACAACCATCATAAGAAAAACACAACCGTTTAATATCAAATCGATTGTGTTTTGAGGTTGAGTACGTTTCAGATTAAATCGTCCTTATCAACGACGCTTTTATTGCGTTTTTCATCGTTGCCGAGGACGATATGGCGGTCGCCGTTTTCGTCGATATATTCCTTTTTAACGAGCGTTTTTCCGCTTTCGTCGGCTTCTTTTTTGAGGACGGCAAGCTCATACTCGTTTTTCGTCTTGTACTTTTCTATCTCCTGCTCGCGTTTTTTCTCCGCGCGTTTCGACCTTATAAAATACAGCGAAACCGCAAGCGCGATAGCCAAAATTACGAATCCGTACAAAAACAGATTGTTGTATTCTTGCGGGAGAAAATACGCAATGCTCGTAAGGATAAGTCCTGCCACGATATTGCCGAAAAACACAGCCAAAGACGCTTTCCACACGGGAAAATCGAGAAAACTGCCTATACAGGAACCCGTCCACGCACCCGTCATCGGAAGCGGAACCGCAACGAACGCAAACAATCCCCAAAACTTTTTGGCGTCTTTTGACATAGGTTTTTTGTGTTTTGAGGCACTTTTTTGATATTCTTCTTCGCTATACGCGCTCTCCGCCCTGTCTGCGAGATTGCTCTCCATACGCCTGCCGATTTTCGAAAACCATTTGGACTGTTTGAGCTTGTGCAACAAAGGACGAGTGAGCAAAATAAGCGGAAGTATGACGGTGGTAGAGCCTGCCACGCAACACATCATTCCGAGCATAAACTCCCGAATGGTGCCGTTGGGGAACATATAAGGCATAGTCAAAATAGCCCCTCGCAACTCGACTATAGGAATAATCGAAATGACGTAGAGCGTCAGATACGGGTTGCCGATGGCTTGGCTGATTTGATTTATAAGGTCTTGAATCATCTTTTCTCCGTGCCTCTTTGCTCAAACAAAGTATATGTTATAGGGCAAATTCTGTCAAGGCGATTTGAATTATTACGCTTGCTATTTGTCACGTCTTTAAGTATAATCGTGTCGAATAAAATATATATTTCAACGGAGATTTTATGCAGAAAATTTTGAGTGCAATGCGCAGAGCCGTGCAAGATTACGATATGATTCACGACGGCGACAAAATATTCGTCGGTCTGTCGGGAGGAAAGGACAGCACCCTGCTTTTGAGCGCGCTTGCGGCGTACAGACGCTTCTCGCCCGAACACTACGACCTCGAGGCAATCACGGTGGATATGGGGCTTAAAGACACCAAACAAGAAGAAATGAACGCCCTCATTGCCTACTGCGACAGCCTCGGCGTGAAACACCACCTTATAAAGACCGACATCGGCGAAATCATTTTCGAGGCACGCAAAGAACAGAATCCCTGCTCTCTTTGCGCCAAAATGCGCAGAGGCGCGCTCAACAACGAAATAATTCGTCTCGGCGGAGGCAAACTTGCCCTCGGCCACAACGCAGACGACGTTGCAGAAACGATGCTTTTGTCTCTTTTGTACGAAGGTAGATTCTCCTGCTTTGCTCCGACGGCTTATATGGACAAATCGGGTATAACTCTCATTCGTCCGTTTATCTATATCGAGGAATACGACATCAAATCGACCGTCGCGCGCCTCGGTCTGCCCATTGTCAACAATCCCTGCCCTATGAATCACGAATCGCAACGCGAATATATGAAAAATCTCATCAAGGACATCTGCAAGGATATTCCGTTTGCAAAACAACGCATTCTCGGCGCAATATTCCACCCAGAAAGGAATAATTTGTGGACACCCGTAAAGAAGTGACACACTTCGTGTGAGTTCACTCTCCCCTTACCAAAACGTAAAAACACCTTCGATTGCTCGAAGGTGTTTTTGATTTTGTTTTCGTGACGCTATGCGTCAAGTGAGATTAACCGTTGTAGTCTGCGCAAGATACGGAACCTGTCTTCCAGAACGTATAGATATTCGAGCTGTAAGTTCCTTGACTGAACGTAATGGTGTTTCCGCTCAATGTACCTATCAACGTCTTGCCGACTGCACCGCTATCAATTGCACTCGTGAATGTAAAGGTAATCTTGTTACCTTCTATTGTCGCGGTAAAGTTGAAGTAATAGGACGTGCCATTGCTATGATAAATCGTTCCCGAGATAGTTGAACTATCGCTGAATTCGATTCTGACACTGGTCATTCCCTCGTCCCAATAATCATATTTACCGCTGAACGTCAAGCCTGCGAACTGGCTCTTGCCGAGAAGCTTTTTACCTTCAACATCGAGACCGTATGTAGTTGACGTTTCGCCGTTATAGATTGTAATCGACGTGCCGTTTACGACGTAAGTCATACCGGTTCCTGCATTACCATATCCGTCAAGGTAAATATCCGTATCGTCGGGCAATTTGTAAGTGCCTTTGTATTCGTCAAGGGCAAGCGTATATGTGTCTGAACCAAGAGCAATGACTCTCATTTGGTTGTTAAGGACGAACGTTGCTTGCGTCTTGTCTGCGTTGAGAGTGTATGCAACGCTTTGTCCGTTGACCGTCAACGTGCCGTAACCGTCGAGAATAATCTCTCCAAGCGCATCTGCATTGTTGTAAGAACCGCTCTTTCCGTCGTTAAGAAGGATGTCGCTGCCGCTCTTTTTGGCAATAGCGTTTCCGCTTGCGTCTTTAACAAGAACTTCCGTGGTCTTTGCCGCCGTTTTTGCGGTTACACCGTCAGTCCAAGTTACGTTTGCGTAAATCTTCTCTCCGTACACAAACAGGTTCATCGTCTTTGCCGTGCCGTCTTCCGTGTAGCTTACCGTGATGAATGCAACGTATCCGCCTCCAATCGTATCAGCCGAGGATTGGACCATTGTGATGTTATCAGAGTTTGCAAAACCAACGTAGAAATCGGTTCCGATTGATGTCTTATTCTCGTAATAGCCAAAGATTACGATTCCGCCGAAAGCGTCGCTCAAATATGCATATCTTCCAACGTTCAAAACACCGTTTGTCTTTTCGGCATCTTCTGCGGACAATTTGCCTGCGGTAAATTTGGAGCCGGAGCCTGTATAAGAACCGTCGGCATTGATTGTCAAAACAGTAGAGAGAGATGAACTTTCTTTTCCGTTTGCCGCGCTGTAAATTTCAACGCCCTTATAGGTACCTGCCGAAGCAGCCGGTTCAATCCATCTTGCGAAGATAGTTACGCTTTCGGTAAGTTTGGTGCTTGAAGATACTTGTTCGCCCCAAGCCTCGCCGTCTTTGAAGAACCAACCTGCAAAAACTTTACCGTCGTGTCTTGCGTCGGACGCAACAGTCGGGATAATATTGCCGAGAGTATCGTTTACATACTTGCCCGTCACTTCGAGACTGCTCTTGCCCGTCTCGTATTCATATCCGCTGTAATCGAACGTGACCGTGACTGCATCATCGTATTTTGCATAATAAGTTGCATTTTCGGTTGCCGTGAACGACGTGACTGCGCTTCCGCTGAATTCGGCATTATCATACCAACCGCGGAACGCAAAGCCTTCAACATCTGCAGGTGTGGGCAATGTCACTCTGAAGCCGACGTATGCCGTGATGTTATCGACTGTGGCTTTATCGTTTACAAAGCTGATTGTAACCGTATTTTCTACAATCGTGTAAGTGGTCTTGTCATCTTTGTTGACCGTGAGCTTGTAGGACTTGTTTGCAGTCTTAACGTCGAAGGTGTAACCTGCGTCCTCTGCCGCAGCAGTATAAGTACCCTTTTCTTCGCCGTATGTGATTCCGCCGACGCCGTCGAGGACGATGTCTGCCAAACCGTTGGAATATGTGCCTTGATAACCGTCAAGCGCAGAGAAGTTGTTGTTCTTTCTGCCAAGAGCAAGCGTATTGTCTCCGTAAACAACGGTAAGCAAGTTTGCGTTGGAATAAATCTTCGTGAAATCGGTTACTGCCGCACCGCTTGCGTCTGTTGCACTCCAAGAGTTTACAGCATAAATCGCTCTGTCTTTGATAAGAACGTATCTGTAAGAAAGAACTTCTTTATCGTCAACCGTCTTTTTATAGGTTATGCGGATGAGCTTTGTGATACCGTTATCCCACGCATTGGTAAACGTTGAGCTAGGAACTTCTTCTCCGATTTGTGCAGCTGCGAACTTGATATCGTGATATGCAGATGACTTTGCACTCCACTCCGTGTATATCACTTTCGTATCTGCATTGTAACCGCCGTATATCTTTGCACCGGTGCTTGTCAATACATAGAATATACCGGTTACAGGGTCATAATCCTTAATAGAGCCGGATACCGCACCCGTCACATTGCCGTTTGCGTCTACTTTGAACGAGTTGCTCGTATTGTAAGACAAAGAATTATCTTTATTTACGATACCGCTTTCAGCCGGGTCAATGTTTGCATAGTACAAGTATTCGCCCATCAATGCGTGCGGGACTGTCCATTGCGCATAGAGCGTGGTGTTTGCCGTCAGCTTGGTGCCTTCTACAAACTTTCTACCCCACTCGCCCGACTCGCTACCGTCTTTCGTATACCAACCGATAAACGTTCTGCCGTTCCAGTCAAAATCAACCGCAAGAAGCGTATCGACCGTGTCGTTTGCATAGAGGTTTTCAACGTGGTCAGCCGTCGTTCCGTCGAGATAGACGTAAGTGAGCGTGATTGCCGCATCCCATTTTGCATAGAACGTGACGTCTGCGCTTGCAACGAACGTTGCGCTTGCCGCCTCTGTAAGTGCCTCGTCGGTAAACCAACCGCGGAAGATATAACCGTCAGCCGTCGGAACGTCCGTCGAGAGCGTTTGCTCGCTGTATTTGCCTACTTGCTCGGAAGAATTGGTGCCGCCGATTCCGTTGTAGTTGTATGCAACGGTCACTTTGGGTTCGACAACGGTGTAAGACATATTGGTCTTATCGAGAGTGTACTCTTTGTATACGCCGTCAACCGTGACTCCGATTACGTTTTCGCTTACGATAGTATAAGCATAGGTATTTTCGCCGATAGCAATCGTACCGCCTGCCGTGACGTCAATCGCGTTTGCTTCGTCCAACGTATAGGTACCTGCATTCTTAAAGAGTGCAACGGGACCTGAAACGAGAACGCCGTTTACTCTCAAATCTTTGATGTATACGGTATCTTCTCCGCTATCGAAGGAGCCGTCCTTTGCATAACTGATACGGATATATCCTTTCGTTTCCGCATTGTACGTCAATCTGCAGCTGAACTGAGTTTCGGGAACAGTTTCCGTGCTGGACTCAAAAGCATATGACCACTTATGGTTTACGTCTTGATATTGAATCTGCATCTTGTCGGCCGCTTCGCCCGATTTCCAATAAGTGAAGGAAATATCGGCCGTGCCTTCCGTGACGTAAATCTCGAGGTAAGCGGTAGTGTTGCCTTGTCCTTGGTTCTTGCTCATCCAATAGCCTGTCGATGCGTCGTAAACGAATTGATACTTAGCGGTTGGCGAGGTCTTGAATTCGATGTTACCTGCCCACGTCCAAGCGGCAAATACCACATAATCTGCACCTTCGGTTTCTGCCGTGTCGCTATCTCCGAGAGGCTCATCTTCTTCTGTGTTCAACACGCCGTCGCCGTTATCGAGATACCAACCTGCAAATTTGTAACCGTCTTTGTAAGTGGTCTCCGTGTATGCGGGAAGTGCCGAGACAAACGGGTTACCTACGCCGACGTAAACGGTGCCGTATTCCGTCATATCTTCGTCTTTAAGATTTTTGACGGTAACGGTTGTTTGTCTGGACCATTGTGCTTCGAACGTATAATCGTCGTTCGTTGAAGTTGCGACAAACGTAGTAACGTTTTCGCCTTCGCCTTGAAGTTTCCAACCATTGAAAACGTAACCTTCTCTTGTAGGAGTCGGAAGCGTCGTGGCAACATTCAAGTTTGCTTGCATATCGGGAATTTCAATCTCGTCTACAAGAGTCTTGAAATAGAACGTAGCCATCGGTTTGACAACCGTGCAAGTGCCGTCCTCGTTGAGCGTGATTTGATAATATTCGGTTGCGGATGCAACGTCTGCACCGACGTATGCGTCATAACCGTAGTTTGCACCTTCTGCAGCCACGGTGTAGACACCGCTCTTGCCGTTCAAAACGAAACCGCCGACGCCGTCGAACGTAACGTTGCCGTCTGCGCTCGTGTAAGTGCCTTCTTTGCCGTCGGTAACTCTGAGCGTGCCGTTCTTTTGTGCAAACGCTTGAATCTTGTTGCCTTCTGCGTCGAGAGCTTTGACGTATTTTGCTTCGGAGCATACTCCTGCCGCAACTGCGTTGCCGTTTGCATCGACGAATTGTGCGCCGTGATATACTTTGCCGTCATATACGAACACGTTGAACGTGTGCGTTTCGTTAAGGTTGCATTTTGCATTGAATGAGAATGCAACGGAGTCTGTCCAGTTGGAACCGGATACGTCGTTTGAAGAAACCGTCATAGATGTCGGAATCATCAAAATTACGTTGTCGAAAGAACCGTTTGCAGAGCGTACGATAACGCCTGTTTCGAGGTCGATATAACCCGTTTCGTTCAACGTAGAAGAACCGTCAACTCTCGTATAGGTAATTTCGCCCGTTGCCGCATCGACGATGCGAACGGTGTTTTCGCCTCTGACAGGATACGTCGTGCTGGAGCCGGTACCGTTTTCGTCAAACGTTACAACTGCGCCGTCAGGTGTATACGGATATACCGCGCCGCCGTTTTCGTTTGCTCTTACGATGATTGAATAATAAGTTGTGCCTTCAAAAGGTGCAACGAGTCTCGGAGAATAAACGACAATCGTTCTTCCGTCGCTAAAGATGTATTCGACGGAACCTTCGTGATTGTAGTCTGCCTTGACTTCTTCGCCCTTAGTCCAAGAATCGTCTTGTCCGATGTATCTGTTGAACTCGTCGGACGAATACTTCTTATAACCGCAAGTCGTGCAAGTGTACGTTGCGTTTACGTTGTACATATCGGTCGTGCCTTGAACGAGAGAGAGCGAATACACGGCGTCGCCGAACGTATGAGCCTCTTTGTGTGCGGCGTCGACTACGTCGCAACGAGTGCATTGATGGACGTGATATTTGCTTCCGTCGTAGGACGTACCGCCCTCGTCATCGTCGCCGTAGCTGATGTCGTCAACGTAAGGAACGCACGCGCCCGTGAAATCGTGTCCGAGTGCGGGGATTGCTCCGTCGTATTTTTGGTCACATCTCGTGCAGTCTGCAACGACTTGACCTGCTTCGGTACAAGTAGGTTCGGAAACCACTTGGAAGTTGTAATAGTCGTGTCCGAGTGCCGTGCCGCTTTCAAACGTTGCTTCCGTGCTGTGTGCGCCGCAAACGCAGCTCATATAATACTCCGCTTTCGTCGTGCAACTTGCCACGCTCTTAAGGAATGCGGGTGCCGCAACTCTTTGATTGTACGCGCAGTTTTCGGTTTGTCTGTCTCCGCAGGAGCATACGCGAGAATGCGTGCCGTCGCCGTTGGAAGTCCATTCGCCATAAACGTGTTGTTCCGCACTCGTAAGAACGGTAACTACGCCGTATTCGGACGTGTAGATTTCCTTGCCCGGAGCGGTGTGCGTTGCGCCTTCGGTCGTCTTTGTCCAGACGCTCGTGTTGCCAAGCACTGCAAGCGTTACGCTTTCGAAATGTCCGCAAGCGCAAAATCTTCTTGCGATACCTGTTTCGGTCTCGGTGGGTTCAACCGAAATCTCCCAACCGCCGTAAACGTGTTGTCCCTTCGGGTACGTAACCGTAACGGTGCCGTAAACGTCGGATTTGTAAGCCTTAAATCCCGCTGTTTCGTGAGTTGCGTCCTGACTTACGGTAACCGTCCACACCGATGCGTCGCTCAATTTTGCGACCGTCGTGGTTTCGGATTCTCCGCAAGCGCATACTCTCGTTGCACTACCGTCCGTGGTCTCTGTCGGTTCCGTGGTAAGACTCCAAGCTCCGTATGTATGAGTATGTGTAGGCTCTGTGCCTTGCGCCTTATCGTCACACGCGACAAACAACACTGCGAGTATTGCTACGATTGCAATCACAAACAATAATCTGTTTCGCTTCATTGTTGTTCTCCTTTTTATTTATTGCTATAAGTTGATATACCGTTGAAAACTATCGTCACGTCAAGCGTTTTGCTCGGACGATTCTGTGATAAAAAAGTGGATATAGATTCACTTTCCTCCGCTTTTTGATACCGCAATGTGCGCAACATTTACAACGTGCGCACATCAAAACGGAGTATTATTCATTTTTGTTATGCAAATATGCATAGATTATGCAAAATTGCTGTGTATTTATGCAATTTCTGCATCGTTTACTCATATTATGTCAATATTTTAAGCTCAAACCGACGATTTGTCAATTTTTTGAATATCGATTTTTTTGACAAATTTTTCGCATTCGGTCAAACTTTTATTTTGCGGAAAAACGTGCGCCTACGTTAAACGCGCCTTGCTCCGTGCTGCTGTCGAGCGTCGTGCTTATGCACACGATTTCGTCTGCCAGCGAAACGTCTGTCAGTTCAAACACGAAAGTCGCTTTGCCGACCGTGACTCGCACCGTAACGCCGTCGACGGTATAATCTCCGAGCATTCCGTTTTTGGACGCAAACGACGGTTTAAAGGAGTCCTCGGGACAAGCGTCCTCGCCGTTGTCGTGGTCGTCCGAGGTGGAAACCACGGACACTTTGCCGTTTGCCAAAAATACGAATTTCGTGGTTGCGTTGTACGGATACGAACCCTCGTTCGGACAAACGAATACGTAAGTCAAACTAAACGTCTTGCCTCTGACCAACGACTCGTCCAACTTTATGCTGCTCAAATCGTAGACGTGATTAAGGACGTTTACGTCAAGCACGAACATATCGTCGCTTGTCTTTACGAGCAAAGAGCCGTTTGCGTTGAACGAATATTTGCCTTCCGTCTGTCCTATTTTCAGATTGCCGAATCCGTCGATTACGAGGTCGTCTCTACCCTCGCAAGTGTAAGTGCCTCTATAGCCGTCGTTTATAACCAAACCGCCCGACGTGTTGCCCCATTGCAAGATTTTGGCAATGATTTCTTTGCCTTTTACGACGAATTTTACAACCGCGCCGTTATCGGTACCGTTGCCTTCGAGCGTTTGAATCTCCGTCAATTCTTCGAGTGCGGAATTTATCGACGCGGAATAGAAATACGTCACTTTACCGTCGTATTCGTTTTTCCTCAATATCGCTCCGCCGCCCGCTACGCTGACGGTGCCTTTGGAGAAGTACTCGTTGAGTATCACGGCTCCCGTCGCTCTCAAGTAAAGCACGCCGTCCGCGACGAATTTGCCCTGCACGTCCACGCTGTCTCCGACCGAATTGTACGCTTTGCAATAGAATTCCGTATCGGACGCGCTTACGAATCCGCTGAAAACGCTACCGCAGTTCAGCGTAAGTTTGTTGTAGTTGTCGATAGTAAGGGTTGCGCCGCTTATAAGTCCCGTGCCGTATTCGGCTTTGAACGTCTTGTTTGCGCCGTCGATAGGCGCGATAATCTGAATCGCGTAATACGCCGTCACGCTCTCTCCGTTGAGGTCAAGAGTTATCGGCAACGCGTAGAAACCCGCAACGTTCACTTTTACGGCGGTCAAATCCACGCATTTCTTCTTTTCCGCGTCGGTAAGCTCGCCTTGTTTGGTAATTATGCGAACGGATTTGAGAATCAATTCGTTTACTACGGTAGAAGTGCCTCTGTCAAAAGCCGTTTGCGAAATCGTGACGATTGCGCCGCTTTCGATATAACTGTTGACGAAATCCGCACCCGCAAGGCTGTCTCCTTCGACGTATTTTACGCTCAACACGTTTCCGAACACAGACGCGACGAAAGTCGCTTCGCTTCCGTAAGCATAATCGTAAGGAGCGTCGATAAATCTCACGTCTACTTCGTTTGCGTTTTTCTCGTACTCGATTTTAACGTGCGTATACCCTGTTTTGTCGAGTTTTGCAAAGCCTTTTCCGTAACCGTCGAGGAAGATAAATCTTCCGTCAAACTCGTAGTATCCGAAAAGTCCGTCCTTCTTTGCCACGGTAAACGTTTTGTTATCGTTATCGATAAATATCTTGTACGAATAAATCGATTGTTTGTAATCGTACAGATAAAGAATATCCTCGTCGTAATTCACGCCACCGTTGACCATACTCTTGATAGTCATTGCGCTTGCGGAAAACAACGTTTTGCCGCCCAAAGACAACTTATAAGTGCCTGTTGCGTCCACGGTAAGTCTTGCGGAATCGTCGCCGTCGATAACGCCTTTATACGTTCCGCTGTATTTGAGGGCCTGCTCCGTCGACTGCACTTTTGCCGTCACGTTGGTTGCCATAAGGAATTCGTATTGCTCTCCGCCGTAGGTCAACGTGGAAGTGGTGTTCGCTTTGGGTATGAAACCGTCGGGATAACTTGCCTCTCCCCAGTTTACGACGTAAACGGTATCGGATGAGTTTCTGCTTACGAGCCTCGTGTACAAGCCGAACCAACTCTTTTCTCCGCTCTGTTTGTCCTCTATCTTGAACGTATCGATAGAATATGCGGTGTTTGTCGTGGACAACACATAGTTCGAGCTGCTGTTGACCACCACTCTCGCTTTCAAATTCCACACTTTCGTGCTGAAATACACGAGCGGACGTCTCGAATCGGTAAACGACATTCTGTTGGAATTGTCGGGTTCGACAACCACGATGCCGTTTTTGATGTGCAACGAATACAACGCCGTATTCAACTTGATTGTCAACGTATTTTCGTCAACGCCGTCCACGATTTCCGCTTTGACGCCGTTGATGACGATAGAGCCGTCTCGTCCTATCGTCATATCTTTGAGAGGAACGACGGGTACGATTGTATCGTCATCGTCTCCTTCGCCGTAATCGCCCCAGCCGTCGTCTTCTTCCCACGAGCCGTAATCTTTGCTCGTTTCGCTCGGAATCGTGGTCATATTTGTCTTGTACGTTCCCACGATTTCGTCGGAAAGCACCACGACTTTTGCCGTCGCTTCTATGCCGAGATAGTTGATTTTGATTGAATACACTCCGGGCGTATAAGTATCCACTTTGCCCTCGAGCATATCGGCTGTGACTTTTACGTCTTTATCTCCGTCTTTTATGGAGAACAAATCGAGCGTATAAACCGTTCCTTCCGTGAAAACCATCTTCCCTTGCGCGTAAACTTTGACGTTGGACTTTATTCTGACGTCAAATTCGACGATTTCGGGAGTTTCGTCCAAACCGCCTGCGTAGACCGCTATCTTAAGATGTTGAGTGCCTACGAGGTCGAAATCGAGCATATCGGAAAGATACTCTGCGTATACTGCCAAAAAGTCTTTTTCTGCCGTCGCTCTGTCGGTAACGAGAGCTTTTTTGATTCCGTTTACTTTAACGGATACGTTCTTGAGCGGGTTGTAGGACGTAGTGCCTTGCGCAAGCAAGACTTCGTCCTCGACCACGGACAATTCGTAAGTCGTTTCTTTTACGACGTACGTTATGGTTTCTGTCGTATAAGAGACTTGCTCTTTTGCCGCGCCGACGTACGGGATTCTCACGGTTGCTGTGTAAACGCCCACCGTATCGAAATTCACGTTCGTCGTATCGACGTGGTAAACGGAGCCGTCTCCGTAAGTCACAAACATAAATCTCGAGCCGTTGACCGACACCGAGACGTCGCCTGCGAAATTATATCCTATTTTATTCGTACCCTTTTTAACGGATACGGTATTGCCGTTGGGGAAACTTATGACGACTCCTCGTCTTACTTCCACCGTGGCGGTTGCGCTTTTCCCTTTATAGGTCAACGTGATTTCGTTGCTTCCTATCGTCGAATAATCGACGCTGCCCGAAATCATATCTGCGGTAACTTTGACAAACGAGTCTCCCTCTTTTATCGTGAAAAGACTTGTCAAATCGATGTTTCCGCCGTTTGGAAAAACGACTGCGTTGCGCGCGTTGATAATCACTTCTTCGGGAGGAACGATTTTGATTTTCGCAACCGACGTTGCGTCTGCGCCCCTATAGGAATAGGACATTATCACGTTGTAGGTTTTGCCTTCCTCAACCGAATTGAGCGCGCTTGCATCAATCATATCGCGCTCGACTTTGACGGTTTGCCCGTCGACATATAGCGAAAACAGCGACGTAACGTCAAGTTCCGCCACCTGCTCGACTCTGAGTTGAAGCAATTTGTATGAATTGACGATTTCTATGCGGTGTGCTTCCGTAACGTGTACGGTAAGCGTCTTGCTTATGCCGTGATACGTCACGGTATATGTGTAATCTCCCACTTCGCGTTTGACGTCGTTTTGCACCATATCGGGTGTGATTTGTCTGTTTTCTCCGTCCTCCGTAGCCGTAAAGAACGCAAGAAAATCGTATCCGTCGTCAACTTGAAGCTGAGATATGCTTATCTCGTTTACCGCAAGCGTCAAATCGAATAACGTGGGCGTGATTATAACTTTGCATTGCGCGCTCTTGCCCTTGTATTCGCATACGACGTAGCCCTCCTCGCCGACCGCGGTCGGAAGATGGCTCAAATCGAGATAAGCTGATTGAATCAAAACTTGGTTGCCGTCTACCGTAATGACGAAAAGCGAAGAATAGTTAAAATCCGCGAACTGTTTTTCGTGGATAGATACGCTTTCCTGCTTTGCGCTTACGATGATTTCCTCCGTCGGCACGGGAGGAGTCGGCGTCGGCTCGGGAGGAGTCGGATTGTCTCCTCCTCCCGTGCCGCCGTTGTCACATCCTGCGAATGTCAAAGCAGTCAATATCAGTATTAAAGCTATGATAATTAGTAATCTTTTTTTCATAATATCGACTCCGACATCATTTTTGAGTTGTTAATGCATTTGCGGCTCGTTTATCGATTATGCACCGATATTGTAGTCGCCGAAGTTGTACACGTCTACGTCAACGCGGTTGTTGCGACCTATCACATAGACGATTGTGAGTTTGCCTTCGATTGAGTAAACCGCTTTCTTGTCCAAAGTGCCGGTTGCACCGCCCGTAAGGTCGGATACGCTGGAGTTGAACGTGAAGCCGAGGTTTTCCATTACGGAATTCATTCTCTCGAAGAAGCTGTTGAAGCCCTCTCCGTACAATGCGCCGTTTTCGTCGAGATATTCGTCGGGTGCGCTTGCCGTCCACGTTACGAAATCGGTATATTTCATACTCTCGTCGGGCAATTTCTCGGAATGATAATCGAAGAATCCGAGAATATCGTTGGTATCGCCTGCGAGGTTGAGGTTATCGTCAAATATTCTTCTGAATGCGCTTACACTCGGGAATACGGACGCGTTATCTCCGAACACGTTGTTGATTACCACGTCAAGTGACGCAATGTGCGTGCATTTGTCGGGATAGAAGTGATACGGACTGCTTGCGTTTGCGTTGTAGCATTCGTATTGTTTGAGGTCCGAAGTATGTTTGTGATAGTACTTGACTGTTCTGAGGTCTGACCATTCGGGCAATACTCTTTCGACGTATCCGTCAAATTCGTCCGTGAATTGAGTCTTGTTGACTTGGCTGTACGTCGTCTTGCAATATCCCGAATAACCCGGATATTCGTACGGGAAAGTCGTGGACACAACGTTGCCGTCGCTGTCAACCGTAATCGTAAACGCAACTTGAGACGACGCTACGGTGTTGTTTACGTCGGAATGCATACAAACTTCTTTTGCCGCGCCTTCGATGATTTGCGTGTCGCGCAAAACGTACTTGGTAACGGTGTTATTGTTTGCGTCCGTACTGCTTCCAGCAAACTTGAACACGTCTGCGGAGAGATTCCACGTCGGTGCGATGCCTGCGCTTGCGATTGTACCTTCGTATTTGCGTTTACCTTCGAAAGCCTGAGTCTTGAAGTTACGCTCGAAGTAATCGTACGTTCCGTCGGCGTTGTTCTTGTATCCCTTGTATTCGAAGTGATAAGGATAGCTGCCTTCGGAATAGTTTTCGTATTTACCCGTTCTCGTAAGAAGGATTGCGTCTTGAGTGATGCGTCCTTTAAGTCCTACCGTACCGCTGTTTGCGCCTGCGGGGAAAGATGCGGACGCCGTTGCGCTGGTTTCGTAATCGCTCGGGTCATAAGTCGGAGTAGTAGTTGCGACTTCTGCGGTCTCGAACGTGTAGCTCGTTGCGTTCTTCATCTTTTCGAGAGCGGCTGCAAGAGGTTCGTTTCTTGCGTCTTTCTCGTAGGGTTGGAGGGTGGGAACGGTGGTCGTGCCTACGTTTTCAAACGTAAAGACTGCCTCGGTGTACGCTCTGTTCTTGTTGGTTCCGGTTTCTTCAATGGTCTTTGCGAGAATTTGCGTGATTTCGCCGTTTTCCATCTTGAAGTAAACGTTTTCGAGAGTGTCGTCAAGCATCGGAGTGAAGCTGAACGAGAGGTACGTCATAAGATAGTAATCGTACTCGTCCGCGACGTGTTCCGCACCTTGGTCGTCGTACTCTTTCCAGACGTATTCAAAGACGTCCTCGTTGGGTCTGTAGACGAACTTCTTGGAAATATCCGTACCGAATTCCTCGATATGGTTCCAATAATGTTGATTTTGCCACAAATAAGGAACGGAGAGCGAACTCATCTCGATTCTCGTTGCGACTTGGTTGTTCTTGTCGATGTACACTCTTTGAAGCGCACGTCCGATAACGCCGTCGGAACCGACGTAGTTTGCGTTTTCGCTTGCTACGAAGCTATCCGTGATAACGGTCGGGTCGGAACCGTCCTCGGGAGTTGCGTACCACTCGCCGTACCACTTGCCTTCTTCCATCATTACTTTCGTGATGTACTCGTGCGTGGTGGTCGAGCCGTCGCTCGAATCAAAGAAATAGTCTGTAACGACGCCGTTTACGGTAATGCTCTTGTTGCCGAGAGCTTTGATAGCGTCCGTGGTCAAAACGTTGCCGTTTGAACCGTTGACTTGACCGTCGATTGCGGGTGCTTTGACGTAATATTGTCTCGTAACGGACACGGACGGATAATCTTTGAGCGTTGCCGTAACGGACAAAGACTCCTCGTGAGCGGGTTCTGCTACGATAGTCACTACGTTGCCTTCCACTTTTGCCAAATTTTCGTTGCTGACGCTGAGAACGACGTCGCTTCCGTCGGATGCGGTTGCGTTGACAGTGATTGTATCGCCTTTGGCAAGTCTTGCCAATTCGGGTTTATTTGCCGTCATTGAAATCGTGGGAAGTTTCACGGGGGCTTTCATCTTGAAAGTTACCGCCTTCGTGACGCCGGGCAAACGGTTGATTCTTACGACCAACTTAAACTCGAGGTCCTTCGTTGCCTCTGCCATAACGAAAAGCGTGTTGCCTTCCACTTTTGCCACGTCCGTATTGTCGACGAATACGGTATACGGGCTGTTGTCGGATACTGCGACCACAAACGTGATTTTGTCGCCTTTGCTTACAACCGTGCCGTCGGCAACCGACGTTACGATGTTGATGCTCGGAACTTGTTCCTCTCCGCCACCGCTCGGGGTCGGATTCTTTTCATCGCAAGCGACCATCAGGAACATACTTGCGAGCAAGAGTAAGCAAACAAGCGTAACGACGCTTTTTTTAATCGTTTTGCGTGTTTCCATTGTTGTTCTCCTTTATAGAAATTTTATTTTTTTTGTATTTTTCGTCGTGCGCTCGCACTTTTGCTTGCGCACGGCGTTTTTATCAGTCTTTCCAGATGTAAATGACAAAGTCAAGGCTTTGGTCCATAGGTGCAATCCAAATGCCGTTTGCCTCGTCGTGGTACTCGTCGTACTGATTGCGGACGAAACCTTTTGCCTTGAGGTACTCTCTTACGGCCGTCAACGACGTGTTGATTGTGTAATCGATGTCCAAAGGCACGTCGTAGTAAAGACAAAGCGCGTTTCTTGCACGTTTCGTACCGCCGGGAACCTTTGTGGTCATCATTCCGAAGCCGTAGCTGTCGCCAAGCACGTTTCCGAAGAACGGAATCAACTCTCCCGCATTATCTTTGCCGAGGAATTCTTTGAGATAATCCAAAGCGTTGACTTCGGTATCGTCTGCCGTTGTTGAGGAATCCTCGTCTCTCTTGATAATCGTAAGTTGCGACCAATCGGAAGGAACTTGTCTCGTATCAAAGTTCACTTCTACTCCGTCGGGAACGGTGGTATCGTTGAAATTGTCGTACTGTATCAACACTACACCGTACATCGTGCCGAGATTGTAGAAGAAGCAAGTCTCTTTGATATAGCCGTCTTTAACGACCACGAACGGAACAAAATCCATTGACAACAAAAAGCCTTTTGCGGCAAATATGCCGTACAGATTGATGTCGTTGCCCACTCCGTAAAAGAACGTGGACGCAACGCCGCACATATTCTCGTTGACGTAATAGGTATAGGTATCTTCGTCCTCGTTATAAGCGTAGCTCGTGAATATGTCTGCCGAGAATGCAAACGAAGGTCTTGCGTTGTCAAACGTCTTGTTATAAGCGCGAGTCGCTCTGTACGTCGTAGGGTCGGACTCGTTCGTTTTGGTGTTTTCGCTGAACGAATTGTAGAAATTATCACTCAATTTCTTATATCCGTAAGACGCATTGTCCGTATATGTACGCAACTCCTGATTTTGATTGTCGTACTTAACGGTGTACGGACTAAAGTAGCACAAATCGCTTGTGACGCTCTCGACGAACCCTTGATAACGCGTGCCGTATTGAGTGTACGCCATATCGTAAAAATCGAGAGTGTAACTGTCGAGCGCACGCATATTGTCGATTGCGGTTTGAAGCCTGTCGTACAACTCGTCGTATTGTTCGTCGTGAGTAAATTTACCGATTGTCGGCACTTCTACGCTTTCGCTCGTATTGATTGCGACGTAAAGTTCCTGAATGGACTTATATCCCTCGACAATCTGGTAATCGTCCTCGCTTTGTGCGTAAATGTAAATGATTTCGCCTTTATCGATACCGAGTCCCCACTTTTTGACTTCGAACTCATACGGAGTTGCCGACGCAATGATGCGTTTGGTCATCTTTTCGTCGCCCTTGTACATCCACATCCACGTCGAATCGTCAAACTCGAAATCTTCGACCTTGAGGTTTCTGAGGTTGTTGTAAAGACCGGAATCTTCCCACGACAAGACTTCGCCGCTTGCTTCGTCAAGCATCGGAACGAATTGCTCGTCGTTCATAAAACTTACGCTGACCTGATTTGCTTTTCCGTTGATGTTTCTGTAATAAATACCGGATTTGATACCCGCGTTGGAATCTTCGTATTCGGCAAACCAGTTGGTGCCGTCCATCGCGGTTCTGATAGGTATGGTATACGTTCTGAGATATGTACCGAACATATCCGTTCTGTAAACGTCGATTTTGTCGTAACCCTCAAATCCGATTCTGTCGTTGTCGAACACGGCAAACATCTCTGCGGTAAGGTCCGTTCTTGCGCCAATCGTTATCAGCATTTGCGCAAAGCAAGTCGAATCATTCGCACTGGTTGCGACCAGCACGATTGTCTTATTTGAAGTAACTTCCGCTGCGGTAACCGTTCCGTCTTGTGCTATGGTTGCGTATTCTTTACCTTCGGAAATCGACCATACGATTTCCCCGTCCTCGGCTTTGACGCCGTTGATATAGGCAGTATACTTTACGCTCTTTCCGCTCTTGATTGATTCCGTATTAGAAATGGAAATAACGTCGTCGGACGGCTTGGGTTTGTTGCCGTCGCCTTTTCTCAGTTTTTCTTCCGATTTTGGCGAGTCGGTGTAACCTTGCGCTTTTGCGTAGACGCTGTATCTTATATCGTTCTTAAGCAAATCGGTCGCAAGTTGATAAGACGTATCCGTGGTCTCGTATTCCGCGCCGTTCAACGAAACGACGTAGGACGTTGCGTTTTCGACGGGACTCCACGAAAGTACGCCCGCGTCCGACAACTCCACGTTTTGAGGAGCGTCGAGCGTTTTCACTTCGGGCGTCGGAGTTTCTCCGCCGCCTTTATTGTTGTCGCACGCGACGAATACTGCGAGAGCGCAAACCATCACAAGCACTATCGCAACGGTTCTTACAAACGTTTTCATACTCTCTCGCCTCCTTAATAATTAAACTCGTATACGACCTGAACGGTCTTTCCGTCCGTAGTCGTAAAGTTGCAGTTGATTTTGCTCAATTTGTCGCCCGAAAAATCGCAAGCCAACGACGCTTCTCCGCTTATGGAGTATGCGCCGAGCTTGAGAACGCTTGCGAAGTCCTCTGCACTTATCGTGCAAGTGAATCCGTCGGAGCCGAGATTGAGGTTGTTTGCGCTGTACTCGGAGAGTGCAATCGGCAACAACTGCGTTCTGTCCACACCCGATTTTTGTTCGGTCGAAGTTGTCGTGACAAGTTTGAAACCTGCGTTCAACTTACTCTCCGAAACGCTTATATCGGCGTTTGAACCGTTGATAGTCATATTTCTTTGATACTGATAGACCGTCGTTCCCTTGTCTTGCATCGTTATAGATGCGTTGACAGAGGAAACGCTGTCCATCGAGGTTTTCATATTATCGCTGTATGTCGCAAAGTCTTTCGGCGTCGTTTTATCGCACGCGCACAATGCCAACACAAGCACGAGAAGAACGAATGTCAATATAAAAGCATATTTCTTTTTCATCTTGGCACCCTCCTTTTACATAAAGAAGCGTTTTCCGCTAAGAGCAATACCCGCACCTGCAAGAGCCAACGTTGCCACGAGCGCAACTGCAAATCCGATATTGTCGGTTGCGTTTTTAATCGGAGCGACTTGTTCGTCGACGGTGTTGCGGTATTCGTTGTAGGACGCTCTGAGCGCGTCGAGTTTCGCTGTGTCGAGAATGCTTCTTTCATCTCCGCTGAGCGCGTCTATTTGCTCGAGTACGGATTGTATCTTTTCAAGGTCTGCAACGTCGAATACCGTCGGCAACTCGTCGATGAGAGCTTGCACTCTCTTGACGTTTGCGTTGGCATTTGCAAACTTGAGGTCTCTTATGGTCTTTTTGGCGTTTTGTACGCATTCGACCAAAGCGTTCCATTCGTCTTTGTCGTAGCCGTACGTCGTCGGGTCTTGAGTTACGGAGTTATACGCCGTGATTGCCTTGTTGACGATGTCTTCGTCGACGAGCGTCACGTTGGCAAGCGCATAAACTTGTTTTGCGTACTCGTAGAACTCAATCATACTCTTTTCCATTGCGACGTAGTCGCTTCTGAGAGCGTCCTCGACCTTGCCGAAGTACACGAGATACACGAGCGAATCGTATCCTTCGAGATTTGCGTTCTTAGGCAAAATCATCGAGATAGGCTCTTTCTTGCCGAGCAGGTCGATAAAGTTGAAGTAGTACAACTCGTAATCGAACACGTTGTATTGATTGTGCAACAACTCGTATCCGGGGTCGTTGGGACTCAGGCTTGCGTCTTTGTTGTAGGAATCTTCCATTGCGGGAGCGATTACCGACTTGAACTCTACGCTATTGAGCGAGGAGTATTTGTAGAACGCATACTGACCTATTCTCTTAAGTCCGTCGGGGAATACGATTTCCTTGACGTTGGGGTTTGCGTTTCCTGCGTAATCGTCTATACGCACCGTGCCGTCCATAACTTCGAGTCTCGTCATATACGCGCCGCCGGGTACTGCCTTGAGTTCGTACTTACCGGACGCAAGTTTGACGTACAACGCGCCGCCGTTAAGCAATGCGTAATCGTTGATTTTACCCGTGGTTGCCGTCGTTTGCGCGTCCGTGTAGCGAGAGAACGTTCTCAACGCCGAACAATCGTAGAACACGCCTTTGCCGACTTTTTCGAGTTTGTTCGAGAAAGTAAACGTCGTAAGCATCGGGCTTCTTTCAAACGCGCTGTTGCCGATAACTTTGAGCTTCGGAGCGTTGAAAACGATGATGCTGGTCGCTTGGAAAGCATAGTCGCCTATCGTCTCGAGGTTGTCTGCGTTTACAGTTCTCGTAAGTGCGGTTTGAGCAAACGCACCCTCTCCGACGGACACGACGTTTGCGATGTCCACGCTTGTGAGTTTAGAAAGCGTAAAGGCGTATTTGCCTATTTCGGTTACGTTTTCGAGATTGACGGATTCGAGAGATTCGCAGCCGCCGAACATATAATCGGGGATAACCGTGATGTTGCTCGGGAGTTGTGCGCTCTTAAGAGCCGTGCAGTAAGCAAACGCATAGTCGCCTATCTTCGTTACCGACGACGGTATGACGATACTTGCAAGTTTCTCGTTGTAGAGGAACGCCATTTCTCCGATTTCCACGAGAGTGTCGGGAAGAACGATTGTTTCGAAGCACGGCGCACTCATAAATTGTCCGTAACGTCCGAACGCACCTTGACCGATGACTTCGACGACAGGCACGTTTACCGTAGACAACGCTCTGCAGTCCGCAAACGCGTATCTGCCGATATTCTTGACGTTAGTAAGATTTGCGGTGCTGAGTTTGACGCAACCGTAGAACGCTTCCGCCTCTATGGTGTCGTCTGTCTTTGAAAGGTCGATTTCATACAAAGCGGAGTCGTTTGCAAAGCAACCTTGTCCGATATGCACGTTTCCTTCCTCGGGCATCTTGACGGTTTTGAGTTGTACGCAGTTTTGGAATACGCCCATTCCGAACGTTGCGTTTGCGCCGACCGTCACGGTCTCGACAGCGGAATTGAAGAACACGCCTTCTTCGTATACCGCGTCTTTCGCAACCGTTGCAGTCTTGACTGCCGTGTTTGCGAAAGCATATTCTCCGACGTTGACAATCTTATCGAGGTTTTCGACATCCGTCAGCGCGGAGCAAGCGGTAAACGCTCTCTTTCCTATCTTTACGCCTGCTTCGGTCGGGAACGTCACTTTGGTAAGTTGTTCGCAGCCTGCAAAAGCAAACGCGCCGATTGTCATATCTTTGTTTTCAATGGTTACGGAACCGACGTTGACGCCTGCAAACGCGCTGTCCGCGATTGCGGAATATTCCGCGCCAATCGTCAAATCGCCGTAATCGGCTCCCACGGCGGCAAGAATGATAGTCGTGCCGTCTTTGGAGAGGAGATAACGTCCGCTCGTCGTGTAATAAGCGTTTCCTGCAGGCACTTCAAACGTATCGAGTGCCGTATCCTTAAACACGAATCCTTCGATATTCTCAATCTTCGTATTCGCGCCGAACACGACTTTGGTAAGCGCACGACACTTATAGAAAGCGTAAGGTGCGATTTCCACTTCGCAATTCGGGAGCGTAACGGTTGCAAGAGCCGTCGATTGATAGAACGCCTGTTCGCCGATAACTCCGACGGAGCCGAGCATTTCAACGGTGGTCAACGACGGGCAGTCGCTGAATGCGCCCTTACCGATAGAGAGCAGATTGTTGTGCATCGTCACTCTGACAAGGCTGTCGCATCTTGCAAAGCAATACTCGGGGATTTCCGTGCGTTTGTTGAAAATATCCACGCTTTCGAGTCCCGATTTTGCAAACATTGCGTACGAGAGTTGAGTTGCCTCGTCGAGGACTACGCTCTTAAGAGCCGTGCAGTCCTTGAACGCCTCTTTGCCCGTATTGCGCAAAGAAGTAAGGTTTGCGGTTTCGAGCGCGGTGCAATATTCAAACGCGTTTGCGCCGATGCTCAACACTTTGGAGAGGTTGATTTTTACGAGCGATTTGCAGTTTTTGAACGCGGACGCGCCGATAACTTCGACTTTGCTTTGCGTCAAATCGTTGTCCTCGACCAAAGTACCGTCGTCTTTGACTATGTTTATGCTCGTGAGTTTTTTGTCTCCGTAGAATGCAAATTCACGGATATATTTCACGTCCTCGGGTATAGTGACCGATTTCAAACTCGAGCAGTTGTAGAAAGCGTATTTCTTTATTTCTTCCACGCCTTTGGGGATAACTACGCTCGTAATGCTCGTGTTGGACGCGGGAATCTTGTTGGCGTCGTAATCGTCCTCGTCGAGTTCCACCGAGTTGTCGGTTTCGTACAGACAGAACGCAAACGCGCCGATATACAAAATTCCTTCGTCGTCGGGAATAACGACGTTTCCGCCGAGTCCCTTATACGCGATAAGTTCTCTGTTTTCGATAACGAATTCGCTCTTTACCGAAATCGTGACTGACGCTTGAATGTACGAGTTTTTGGGCTTAACGACTATCGTAGCCGTGCCTTTCTTGAGAGCGGTTACTTCGCCCTTTTCGTTGACTTGAGCGACGTTCTCGTTGTTGGAAGAATACTCGAACTCGTAGTTGTCCGCTGCATACCACGGCAGCACGTCGTAGTTGAGTCTGATTTTCTCTCCGGGGTACATTCCTATCGTAGACGACGCAGAAACGTATCTTCTGTCGCCCGTCTTGCCTATCTCGCTGGTTTGAGCCGCGCGGGAGTATGCAAACAACGTATCGTAATAGGAGAATCTGAGTTCTTGCAGTTTAGCGTCATTGTAATTGTTTTCAACCGATTGCAACGCAACGTCGTTCGTCGAAGCAAACGTGCCGATTTCGCTTACGGCGTTCGTTTCCGCACTCGACGACGCTTTCTTCTTGACGTTGATTATGACGACCGCCTGATTGAGATTCATCTGTTCTCTTACGGTAACGGTTGCTTTGCCTTCGGCAATACATTTGACAAGACCGTTTTTGACTTGAATTACGTTGTCGTTAGAGGACGTCCAAGACAAATATTTGAGATAGTCTTTGTCCACGTCAACGCTGTCGTCTGCGGTTGCGAGGTATTTCGTGAGGTCAACGACTTCGCCTTCTTCAGCGTCCAATATAATGAGGTCGGTACCGTCCATCGTGCCGTCCTTGGTAAACTTGAAGTTGCCCTTGGTGCCGGGGAGTTGGCAGAGGAATATGTTGGAGTTGAGAGCGTAATCGTCGATTGAGAACGCAAGCGCACTCGTAATCAACGCGTCCGTGCCGATGTCTTTGAGGTAGTCGGTTATTTCAAATCTTACAGTATTGTCCTTGCCCTTTTCGCTGTATACGGGGATAGGATTCTCAGTAAGGAACGAATAACTGCTGCTCGACGTGAAGATTATCGGCGTTATCGATTGTACATATTGATTGTCATAGACAACCATATTGATATAATATCTGTCTTTTTTGAGCGTACGGTCGTATTTCTTTTCGTAAGTGACGCTCTTGATGACGGGCGCTTCGTCGTCCGCCACGAAGTCGAAACCGAAACTGTTGCGGACGTTCTTCTTTACGCCGCCGTCTCCGTAATCGAGTTCGCCCTTCATTTCGAAGGAATATTCCGCATTATTGACGAGGTTGTTTGCCAAAGACTTGAACTTGAGTTGTTCGTAGTACGGCAACGGATTTCCGCCCTGCGAATAAGATTTGGTCGCATTGTAATCGATATGCTCCCAAACGAGTTCGCCCGTAGCCTTGTCCGTGATTGTGAAGCGCATAGTTTTTGCGCCTCTCAACAAGCCTGCGTATACCACGGAAATACCGTCAATCGTGCCGAGAATGTTGGAGATTGCGATATGTTCCTGCGTTGCAGGTATCTCGTCGTACTTATCGGTATCTACGTCGTACAGATAAGTGCCGAGCGGAATGATGTAGTTGTAGAAGTAAGAACCGTAAGGCGTCGTCGCAAAATAATCGGCTTTGAGTTTATCCTCGTCGTCGATTGATTTGTCGTGTGCCTCGGATTCGACTTCGTAATATGTTTTGTCAAACATCGGAGCTTCCGTCCAGTCCCCGTAGAATGCGAGGAAAGGCACGTTGAGGTCGATATTCTTCACGGTTTCCGTTTCTTCGCCCGTTTGTTTGAGTTTTATGAAGCCCTCGACGTACATTCCGTACGGGAAAAGGCTTTCGATTAAGTCTTTTTCTTGGCTCGTGAGAGTATAAGTTACTTTCACTTTTGCGGTTGCGGAGGGATTTACCGTAAGTTTGTTTCCGTCAAGCGTTCCGCCCTCGAGAATTTCGAAGTTCTTTACGCCCTCGAGAATTTGCGGAGTTTCCGCAACGTGTTTCTTATCGGAAGTAGACACGCTTTCGGTCATTCCCACCAAAGACAAGTCGTACGTCAAAGTATCCTGACTGATATTGACGACGTTGAACTCCATTTCGTAAACGCCCGTTCTGTCGGGGTCGTCAAAGAGTTCTATCTTCGTGCGGTCTTTCGTATACGTTTGACCGTCCTCTCCCGTCGCGTCTACCGTCAGATACGCTCTGGTATTGACGAGATTCTTGAGGCTTGCAAGACCTGCGCCCTGCTTACGAGGAGAATACGGATTGCCTTCTTCGTTGAGAGCAATCGTTGCGGTGGACATCAACATCTGATTTGCAAGAACGGAAATCTCTTTCCACGACTTGTTTTCTCCCGCCGCTTCGTATTTGTCTTTGAGGAATTGTCTGATAAGCACCACTATACCGCAGAGATTAGGCGTTGCCATAGACGTACCGCTGAGTTCGTCGTAGCCGCCGCCGGGAACGGAAGATTTGATGTTTCCGCCGTGTGCGGTAATCTCGGGCTTAAGCTCGAGCGAAGGCGTGGGACCCCAACTCGAGAAGTCGGACATAAACGGACCTGCCTGATTATCGTAAGAAATGGTAATCGTTCCTTGCTTCTTTTCCGCAAGTTTGGTGCCGTCGTCCTTAGAAATGGATATTGTAGGAATGTGCGCGCTCTTACCCATCGACATAGAAATATCGCCGTCGATGTTGTTGTATATGATGCAAGCCACCGCGCCCGCCGCTTTTGCGTAACGAGCCTTTTCTTCAAACGTATTGTCTCCGCGTCTTACGAGAGCGATTTTGCCCTTTACGTCGATGCCGAGATAACTCGTTTTACCGCCCGTGCCGGGAACCGTGACGTACTCGTATTCGCGAATTGCGCCCTTCTCGGTAATTCCCAACTCCTTGAAGAAATCGTTCTCTTTACCCGTGATTGCGTTGGATTCTTTGAAGAACACCACGTCCGTGCCGTTGCCGACCATATATTTGCTCTTTGTGCCGCTGATTGACGCAACGGAAAGGCACGCTTCGTATGTAGACGGAGAACCAACAGTACCGGAGTCGGGGTTGGTAACCATATTAGTGTTGCCTTGCGCTCCGCCGAAGCCCGTGCTGTAGCTGTTGCTTGCCGCCGTAATGACGCTGATGCCGCTTTCGTTGAGTCTGTCGTAAATTCTGTTTACGTTTACTTCGTCCACTTCTCTCGAGAAACCGCAGGACGAACCGAGCGACATATTGATGCAGTCGACGTTGAGAAGAACCGCGTCCTCGAGCGCAAGCATAATATCTTCGGTTTTGCCGCCTTGGCTAAGGTCGGGGAAAACTTTCATAAGCACGAGTTGCGTATCGATTGCAACGCCCGTGATTACGTCGTCTTTGCCGCCGATGATGCCTGCAACGTGAGTTCCGTGTTCGGAATCGTACGGATAAACGTTGATGTCCTTATCCGCATAGTCGTACACGAACGGAATCTTGCTGGAAACGTAAACTTTCTCCACGTCAATGTCTTTGGTGTATTTCGCGGCGTTGGTTTGAGACAAGACGCTTTCGATTTGCTCCTTGCTGTACAACACTTCGTTTTCTTTCAACTCTCTTTGGAAAACCGTATGCGTGCAGTCGTATCCGCTGTCCAAAACGGCAACGGCAGTTCTCTTGCCCGTATAAGGCACGCTGGACGAGTTAAAAATACCCGTTTCGTACACGTCGACGAGGTTGGTTATGGACGACGCTTCGGAAGAAGTGGATTGAGGACGATTGTAAGTGTCGCTGATAATGACGTTTTTAACGCCTGCGAAACTTTCCAACGTTCTCAAATTGCCGTACTTAACCGTTGCGGCAAATCCGTTCATAATCGTGTCGTAATTGCACTCGACGCTCTCGATAAGTCCGTAGCGAGTCATTCTTTGAATGACGTCGTTTTGTTGCGCTCTGAGGTACTCCCTCTTGCTTGCGCCGATGTCGCTGAATGCGTATTCGGACACGCTGGCGTATTGCGAAGAATACTCGTCGACGTAATCGTCGATGAGCGACGTACCTTCAAGCGTAACCATAACGACGATTTCGTCCGTATCGAGATACCCTTGATTCTTCACGAGATAATCGGCTTTGATTTGGTCCAACAACTCGTCTTGCGTAAGACGCAAGCCCGTGTTGAAAATTCGCAGATTCTGCGAAAAATTCTCCGAGCCGTTACCGTCGGTTATTGTGCTTTGATTCGTTCCGCACGCCGCCAGCGTGAACACCGACAACGTTACGAGCGCAACCATTAAGCAAATGCTGATAACCTTTCTTTTCATACTATATATACCTATAAAATTTATTTTCTATATATTTTTATCAATATTACTTCAACCAGAAGTACATCACGACCGCAACCAATCCGAAGCAAGCCAGCACGCCGAACACTATCGGCAGATACACCGCATATCCGGCACGCACCGCCGCTCTCCTCTCTTTTCTGTCAAGATGCGCTTGCTCTGCGTCTTTTTTCTTTTCTTTTTCGAGGCGAGAGTTGGTTATCTTGTCGGGGATAATGGCGTTTTGTCGTCTTACGCCGTCCATATCGTACAAAGTGCGGCCGTCGTCGACGTATATGACTTTAACCTTTTTCTTATCTTTGTTCTTCATCGTTTGCGTCGTTTGCGTCCGAAACGTTGTCGCTTTCGAGCGTATGCGTCACTTCTTGGTTTTGTATGACGTCGTTTCCCGTAAACTCGTTTTCGGCTTTTGCTCCGTCGTTTTCGACTTCCGCGCCGTCGCTCGTAACGTCGGCTTTTTCATCGGAAACGTCCTTTTTCTTGAGTATTTTCGCAAAAGCGTCTTTGAGCTTCTTCACAACGTCGTATTCGTCTTTGATTTCCTTTTCTCTCTCCTCCATTTCCTTGACGTGTTGATACGCTTTGTCAAGTTCTTCCTGTCTGCTCATAATATCCTCGTCGTAGAGGTGGCAGGCAACGAAGTGATTCGGAGCGACTTCGTGATACGCGGGAGGAATGATTCTGCACGCGCTCATACATTGCGAGCAACGAGTATGGAATTTGCATCCTCTCGGCGGATTTGCGGGAGACGGAATATCCCCTTCGAGGATAATTCTCTCGTTTTTCACGTCGGGGTCGGGGACGGGAACTGCCGAGAACAACGCTTTCGTGTACGGATGGAGCGGATTGTTAAACAATTCGTCCGTCTCGCCTTTTTCCATCATATTGCCGAGGTACATAACCAAAATTTCGTCCGTTATGTACTTGACGACAGACAAATCGTGCGAGATAAACACATAAGTGAGATTCATCGTCTGTTGCAGTTCTTTGAGCAGATTGATGATTTGCGCCTGAACGGAAACGTCGAGTGCGCTGACAGGTTCGTCGCATATAACGAGGTCGGGTTTGACCGCCAACGCTCTCGCTATGCAGATACGCTGTCTTTGTCCGCCCGAAAACTCGTGCGGATAGCGGTCGTAATACTGCTCTTGCAAACCGCACTTCTTCATTATGTCGCGCACGTACGCGTTGACTTGTTCTTTCGGCACGATTTTATGCACTCTCACGGCTTCGGCGATTATGTTGCCGATAGTCATTCTCGGAGGGAGACTCGAGTACGGGTCTTGGAAGATAAGTTGCATCGATGTTCTGAGCGCGCGCATCTTTTTCTTCGACAAATCCGTTATGTCCTGTCCGTTGTAATAAACCTTGCCGCCGTCTATGTCGTACAGTTTGAGAATGGTTCTGCCCATCGTGGTTTTTCCGCAGCCCGACTCTCCGACGATACCTATCGTAGTGCCTCTTTTAAGTTTGAAACTGACGTGGTCAACGGCTTTGAGCGTTGAGGTCGGTTTGCCCAAAAGCGTGCGGGAAAGCACGAAATGTTTTTGCAAATCGTCCACTTCGAGGATAATATCGTCTTTATTCTCGTTTTGAGCGACTTGCTCTTGCGGTTGAGTATCTACCGCTTCCTGTGATTGGGATGGGACGTCTTGTTGCAAAATGTCGTTGTTGTTTTCGCTCATTGCTCGTCGTCCTCCTTTTGATATAGATAGCAAGACACATAGTGTGTGTCGCTGATTTTGATTTCCGGCGGATATTCTCCGTCGCACGCGCCGACGCATTTGGAACATCTGTTCTTAAAATAACAGCAGTTCGGCAAATTTATCGGGCTAGGCACTTGTCCCGGTATGGAATAAAGCGGTTCGTTGGACGGAGACGTGATGAGCGGTTTGCTCTTTTGAAGTCCTATGGTATAGGGGTGTCTCGGGTCGTGGAATATCTCGCTTGCGGTGCCTTTTTCTATCACTCTGCCCGCATACATAACCACCACTTCGTCCGCCATTTCGGCAATAACGCCGAGGTCGTGAGTGATGAGCATAATCGAGCATCCTTCTTTGCGTTGCAAATCTTTCAGCAGTTCGAGAATTTGCGCCTGTATCGTGACGTCCAACGCCGTCGTCGGTTCGTCCGCGATGATAAGTTTCGGGTCTCCGACGAGAGCCATAGCAATCATAACTCTCTGTCTCATACCGCCGGACAACTCGTGCGGATAGGAATCGTACACTCTCTCGGGCATTGCGATACCCACCTTTTTGAGCATCTCGATAGAGACGTTTTTGGCATCTTGCTTGCTTATTTCGGGATTGTGCGTAAACGACACCTCGTCAAGCTGAAAACCTATCGTAAACACGGGGTTGAGAGAGGTCATCGGCTCTTGGAAAATCATAGTTATGTCTTTTCCGCGCACCTTGTACATTTCCTTGGTGGGCATTTTTGCGATGTCGTACGCAAGTTTTTTGCCGTCCTCGTCGTAGCCGAGTTCGTCGGAATTGAACTTGATTTGTCCGTCCACGACTTGTCCTTGCGGTGCTTGTACGAGTTGCATTATCGACAACGACGTCACGCTCTTTCCGCAGCCCGATTCGCCGACGACGCCGACGATTTTGTTTTTCGGAATCTCGAAAGATACGCCGTTGACGGACATAACCGTACCCGTATCCGTAAAGAAACAAGTTTTCAGATTCTCGATTTCAATGAGGTTGTTTTCGTCGCGCATTGTGGTCGTATATTCGCTTTTATCGCGTTTTTTACGCTTTTGCGCCTCGTAATACCTCATCTTTTTGATGTTGTATCTGATAATTTTTCTGCTGTCGCGTATTGACAGATAATTTGACGATTGTTTTTTCTTTTCGTTTTTCATAAGTCACCTGTCACTTTTTAGCTTTCGGGTCCATCGCGTCGCGCAAACCGTCGCCCACGAAGTTGAATCCGAGTACCGCGATAACTATCATCACGCCGGCGGGGAGCCACATATTCATATGGTAGCTCAACACCTGCGGGTCGTTGGAGGTTGCAATCATAGTTCCCCAAGCGGCTTTCGGGAGTTGCACGCCGAGGTTAAGGAAGCTCAACGTCGACTCGTACAAAATTACGCTACCGAGACCGAGAGTCATCGAAACGATAAGTTGAGGCATAACGTTGGGGATAAGATGTACGAAAATCTTTCTCCACGTCGGCAAGCCCATAACTTCCGTCGCGGTTATGTATTCCTGCTCTCTCAGCGACAAAATCTGTCCTCTAACGAGTCGTGCGACGCCACTCCAGCTGAATATCGTGATGATTGCCATCAACAGATAAATTCTGGTATTGGGGCTGACTTGCCACGAATCTATCATTGCGGACGCAATAAGCAAAATCGGCAAAGTCGGCACGCAAGTGAAAATATCGACTATACGCATTATCACTTGGTCTACCCAGCCGCCGAAATAACCTGCCAGTCCGCCCAATACGACACCTATCAAGGTTTCGAGTATAACTACTATAAAACCTATCGTAAGAGAGATACGTCCGCCGTACATAAGTCGTACGAAAACGTCCATACCCTTATCGTCCGTGCCGAGAAGGTGGTCCTTGCTCGGGTCTGCGTAGGAGTTGATTCCCGATTGGTGTTGCACAACCTCTCTGATTTTTATGGTTTCGCCGTCTTCGTTCGTCGTTTCGTACACGTTTCTTATGGTTGTAACGACCATACTTCTGTCAACATCCTCCTCTCCCCACTTATCGTAAACGACGGGGCCGAGGAAGGAGAACAGAATCAGGAACACTATCATAACGAGACCGACTATCGAGAGTTTGGAGCGGAAAAATCTTCTTCCGACCATTCTCAACGGACTCATTTCTTTATAGACGTATTCCACGTTGTCCTTTTTGTCGTCTTTTTCTTCGTCTTGTGTGTTTTCTTCGTTTTGAGATGCCGTTTGTTCGGTTACGTCCGTAACGCATTCTTCCGTTTGCGTCTGCTCGACGTTTTCGTCTTGCACGAGCGTTTGCTCGTTGACCGCGTTATCCGCAATGTCGGCAATATTTACGTTTTTCATTTCTTCGTTTTCCATATTTCACCTACTTGCTGATTTTGACGCGCGGGTCAACTATCGAATACATAATATCGGACAACAGCGTGCCGATAACCGTCAGTACTGCCAAGAACATATTGTATCCCATAATAAACGGAATATCGCCTTCCTTCAATGCGTTGTAAGCCAGACGACCGATACCGTCGATGCCGAACACCGTCTCGGTTATCATCATACCGCCGAACAACGACGGCAAAATACCTGCGAGCAACGTGGCAAGCGGAATGAGCGTATTTCTGAAAGCGTGCTTATAGATTACCGTTTTTTCGGACAAACCCTTTGCTCTTGCCGTTCTTATGTAGTCGGCGTTAAGCACTTCGAGAGTGTTCGTTCTGGTGTATCTCATAAGTCCGCCTATGGACAGGAACACGCTTACAAAAATCGGCAAAATCATATGCTGGAGCATATCTCCGAATTTTGCCATTTGGTCCGCAAAGCTGTTGCCGTAGGTTACGCTTGCGTAGATAAGTCCGTTTGCCGGCAACAGACCGAGGTCAACGGAGAAAATCTTTATCGCGATAGCGGCAAAGAAGTACGTCGGTAAGGAAATACCGACCATAGTAAGAATGGTCGTAACGTAGTCACGGGCGGAATACTGATGGGTTGCGCTCGAAATGCCGAGCGGAATCGCAATCAAAAACTGCAGAATCGTCGCAATAAACGCGATTGCGAACGAAATCCACATATTCTCGCTTATTACGTCTCCCACAGGCTTTTCGTATTTGAATGACATTCCCAAATCGCCCTTGCACATATTGCCGAGCCATTTGAAATAGCCGCCCATTATTCCCTTGAACGAGTTATCGCCGATTCCGTACAATTCTTTGAATCTCGCAATATCCTCAAGTTTTATGGAACCGCTTTGAAGTTGTTGAGAATACTTATTATCCACATAGTCGTTAGGCATAAGTCTGACCATCGTGTAAATGATGATTGACACGCCTATCAAAATCAGTATGGATATGAGTAATCTTTTGACGATATACTTAAACATCTTTTTATGCGCATAATCTTGAGGCGTCGAAACGTCCCAAGATTATGCCTTTCCTCATAGTATTTTTGCACGATAATCGTGCGATGCGTTGATTGTTATCTTTCTGTTATCAGAGACAAATTCCAGTTCTCGCTGGTCAATCCCTTGAAAGACGAAAGTTCGCTGTCGGGAGTGAATGTTCTGACGTCGATTTTGTTTGTGTTGTATGCAAACAAGTCTTTTCTTTGATACGTCGGAAGTTCGATTGCCAACTTCATAACGAGGTCGAGTGCATCGCTGTAGATTATCGCTCTTGCCTCTTTATCTGTCGTCTTACGCGCTTCTTCTATCTTTACAGAGAGTTGGTCGATAAGTTCTTTTTCAACGTCGTACTTTCCGCTCGTATCGTTGAGAATTTGCTTGTAACCCCAGTTGAGAACCGAAGTTGCGGTGGACTCTTTGTGGTAGACCTGATACATATCGGGGTCAATCGTGGAGCCCCACGCTGCCGCCCAAACAGCAAGGTCGCCCGTGGACAACTTCTTGAGTGCGTTTGCGTCCGTGGTAACCGTGATTTGGAATCCGCATTGATTCAAAATCTCTCTTGCGTGCAACATTGCGTTGAATGCGGGGTGGTCGGTTTCTTCGCCTGCGATTGTGAACGTGTATTTGAGTTTGTCGTTGCCTTTTTGATAGATACCTTCGCCGTTAAGCGTATAACCTGCGCTCTCCACCAAACTTCTGATAAACTCGTATTCTTGTTCCTCGGTGAATTTTGCGCCTGTTGTCAAGTTCTTTTGTTGTACGAACTCTCTGTAGTCTTTATTTACGACAGACAAATCTTTAGGAACGGCACCGCCGATGTACGGATAGTACGGCGTCGGGTCTTCCGTGCCGAATTCGCCGTCGTTGTATCCGGGATAAGCCCAGCTCGACAAAGACATCGAACGATAAATCGGGTCTGCGGTCGTCTTGTAGTAATCGACGCACTCTTGAGTGTTGATTGCGTGCATTATCGCTTGTCTGACCTTGATTGAAGGCACTTTACCCGCGTTGATACCGATGTAGCCGTAACCGAGCGTTTGCACGGATTTGCTGCCGTATCCCTCTTTGGAGTTGATTTCGTCGATTGTTTCGGGTTTCGCGTTGGGTTCTGCAAAGTCGACTTCGCCGTTGAAAAGCGTCGTGGTAACGTTGTTGGAGCCAACCACTTGATAACGCACTTTCTTGATTTTTGCGGGTCCCATACAGAAGTACGGGTTTCTCTCGAAGTAGATAACGCCTTTGTCGTAGAAGTCGCCCGAAGAAACGTTGTCCAAACCGCCGCTTGCCTTGCTTGCCGCGTATGCGCCTGCGCCGACGGGAACGCCTACTTTGTCATCGCCCTTAATGACTTCGTTCATAAAGGATTGAGACATAAATTCGACGCCGAATTCGTCAACGTAGTTGAAAGAGTTGATATAGTCTTTTCCGTGCCAGTTGTGCGTGGAGTAATAATACATAGGCGCAACGCCGATTGAGAAGTTCCACACCGCCTTGGGGTCTACGCCGTTAATGGTAATCGCAAGCACTTCGTTGAAACCTGCTTTTACGTTGCCGTTTTCGTCGTATTCCACGGGTCTGTATTCTTGATTGTTGACTACGACGCTTTGAGTGCGGTTTGCAAATTGAATACCTTCGATGTTCTTAACTTTCTTTTCGTTGTTCTTTGCAAATTCTTCCATCGCTTGTTTTTCGAGGAATTCCGCAAGAGTAATCGAAGTATTCCAGCTCGTTACGACTTCGACGATGCTTTCGGGCATTTTGGAGTCGAACACGATGTCGATTGCCGTTTGTTTGGCTCTATCTTTTGCTTGTTGCTCGTTTTCGCCGTTTTGAACTTGAGACCACGCCTTAATGGAATCGAGGTCATCCGTGAACGACGCAGACAATTTGCCGTCTTTCTTGCTCCAAGAAATGATACCCTCGTTGTAAAGGAACGCTTCTTGGTCGGTCGTCAACAAGTTTTTGTAAAGTGCGCCGCCCTCGTCCTTAAACGTGATGTCCTTGTAGGAATCGACGGAGTTGGAGTAGTCGGTTGCAAGTTCTTCCTTAAAGAGTTCGACCGCTTTTGCAAAGTCGGCGACCACGTTTTCGTAGCCCGAGTTTTTCGAAGCGTAGTCTGCAAGAAATTCGCTCATTTCCGCAACGGACGCAACGCCGTATTCCTGATGACTGTCAAGCACTTCCGTGCAAGCGTCTTTGAGCTTGTTGATTCTGCCTGTCGCTTCGGTTTTGAAACGAGAGTTGAAGCTGTCTTGTTCTTTATCGTTCTCGTTTTGCGTGCGATATTTCTTCAAGCCGACGATGTCGGTGGAGTAAATCGTGCTGGAACCCGTGTATGCGGGGTCGAGGTAAACGTAGTAGTTGAACAACACGTCCTTAATCGTCAAATACGAACCGTTTGAAAAACGGATGTCGTTTTTGAGGACGAAGTAATAAGTCGTGGTGCCGTCTATGTCGTTGCCGTTTTGCACTTCTTGATAATCGAGCGTTACGACAGCCTCGTTCGGACCGTATGCCGCTTTTCCTGCTTTGTCGTTGGTAAGCATAGAGATTTGCGTCATTCCCACAACGCTGTTATCGGGACCTGTGGACGAGAAGAACGGGTTGAAAACCTTATCTACCGCTTGAGTCGAGAATACCAACGGGTCGTTTTCGTTGTCATAAGCCTTGTTTGTTTTCTTGTTGCAGGCAACGAAAATAGATGCGCTCGTAAGCACCGTTGCCACAATCAGGATAAGGCTGACGATAGTCTTGACTTTTCTTGATTTCATTTCTATCTCCTTCAATTCGATTTGAATTTGTTTATTTTTCTTTTAGTTTGCTTTTTTCAGTACCACTTCGAAGCCCTTGGTGGATTTTTCGTCGATGATTCTGTAGCCTGCTTCGGATATGTCGATAATCGTATCTTTTTTCGGCAATTCCTTGATTTCGTACGTCAATTCGAGCTTTACGCCCTCCAACTTCGAGTCTTTTATGTTCATACAAAGCGGCGCGAGATAAATATATGCCACCTTCGAGAACACGCCCTGAATCGTAAGCGTTGCGTCCGTAAACGTAACGTTGCGAACGGTTGCTCCCGTCATACCGCTGAACAAACTTACGAAAAGTGCGTTCTTGCTGCCGTTTTCAAAGTTTTCCATCAGATTCTGGTCGTTTGCGACGTACTTAATCTTGAAGTTCGAAACCGTGTGTCCGTTTCCTTCGAAAATCTTCGTGTAGTTGTCAAACGACAACGTATTGCCGCCCATATCGATGTCCGCGTCGAGATAAATATTGTCGGCTCTTGCGAGAGACAAATCGCTTGCGGTACGCACTATGGTGTATTCGCCTTCGATGTATCTGACGTACACGTCGATTGCGCAATCCGATTCTCCGCCGGGATGTTCGTAGCCTGCAACAGGCTGTGTCAGTTCAGGGTCGAGATAATAACCGCCGTTGAGAAGCGAACCGTTGTAATTTGTGTACGCCGTATACCCCAATCTCTTATTCGCATACTTCGACCTCGAATCGTTGAACACCGCGCCCTCTTTAACCTTGTAACTGCCGAGAACCACTTTCTCTCCGTTTTCGTCGATGTAGCAAACGTTGTAGGTGTATTTGACTTTAAGTTCCCAACCTGCGTAAAGCGTCACGCCTTCGGTGCCGACCTTGTCGGTAGAGAAATCCCATTGGTCGGAATACACGGTGTCGTCTCCGCTTCCGCTCTTTGTCCTGAACCAACCGAGGAACTTGTATCCCTCTCTTTTCACTTTTTCCGTGGAAAGTTCGACGGGGTCGTAAATGAGATTGCTCGTTCCTTCCTTGAATTCGTAATACTGGTACACGGGCAACTCGCAGTTCTTGTAAGAGCCGCCTTCAAGCTCGTATGTGATTTTCGTCATACCGTCGTAGTTGGTGGAAGAATTACATCCGACAAGCAAACTTGCCAATGCAATCATTATCAACGCTGCGACCAATACTTTTCGTTTCATATTTCCTCTGCATACAAAATGTATATTTTTCATTCATTATGCACGCGCCCTTACGCGTGCGTATATTTTGATACTAAATAATCTTACTACGCCGTTTAATAAGTGTCAAATACAAATTCGACAAATTACGATTTTTATTTGTGTTTTTGTATTTTTATGCATAATTCGCAATTTTTGCATATAATTTACTTTGTTCACGGGATAAACAATTCCACTCTGAATCGCATCGATTGTACCGCCTTGTTTTGCCTGTTTCGGCAAGGCGTTTATTATTATTGAGTATAAATTTAATCGCTAAAAACGCAGTTTAACAATCATTTTCGCATATTAAACATCTTGTTTTGCAATTTTCAATAAATATGGCAAAATGACGAAGAATTGAAAAGCCGTCGACTTCGATAGCTGCTTTTTATGCGATTTACAGTCGTTTCAAGTCGAAAAAACCGTCTGATTTTTATGCATTTTATGCATTTTTGTTTTTTAATAATTCCTTGATTTTTTTAATAAAAGCGCGCCGCGCCATAAAAAATGCGACGTTTTTCACAACGTCGCATCGATTATTTCCAAAATTATACTCGGATTCAGTCTGCAAGAAAAGTCGGTTTTCCGTATACCATCAAACTTATAAAGTCTATCGGCCACACGAAAACGAACAGTTCGACAGCAAGCATTCCCGCAATTAATGTTGATGCATATTTGTTTTCAAAGAACTTTGCAATGCGGTAAATCCACACCAAAGCCCAACCGAAAATCAGCATCAATATGCATTTTGCATAACGCGGCAAACTGTCGAATTTTGCCGTGAAAGTTTTGTTTTCTTCTATATCTTTTTCTACGGGCAGTTGAACGTAAAAACTGCTTCCCTTACCCTTTTTGCTTTTGACGTATACCTTTCCGTCGTACTCCGTAACGATTTCTTTGACGACGTACAATCCTACGCCTTGGCTCGCTCCGCTCTGACGAGAATTGTCCTCTTTGAAATACTGGTCGAAAACCAAAGGCAGATTCTCTTTTGCGATGCCGATTCCGTTATCTTTCACGCAGAAACACAGATTGTTCCCCGCTCTCTTGAAACGGACTTTGATTACGGTGTTCTCGGCGGAATACTTTACGGCGTTGGATATGAGATTCTGCACCACGCTTTCGATTTGCGACTGCACGGCTCGTATCTTGACGTTGGGAATCTTGCCGACTTTGAGTTTTATGTTTTTGGTTTCGACAAGTGCCTTTTGTTTGTCGAGTATTTTTCCGAAAAGCACCCTTGCGTCGTATAATTGTCTCCGCTCGACGGCGTTGCTTTTTGCCTGGCGCGAAGCCTCGACCATAGACACCACCATATCGTTCATCTGTTGCGTTTTTTGGGAAATGAGCGAAACGTAATCCTTATCGTTCAAGCCGTCGGCAAGACACTCCGCATAACCCGAGATAATCGACAGCGGAGTTTTCATATCGTGCGCGACGGATGCCACGGACGACTCGGCTCTTTTCATTGTATTTTCCTGCTCGTCTTGCATTTTCAGCATTGACAATCGCAGCGATTCGATGCGAACGGCAATGGAATGATACTCTCCGTAACCGCTTGTATCGACGCGCGTATACAAGTCGCCTTCCTGTATTCGAGCGAGGCTTCTTTCGATTTTTACAATTTCATTTCTTTTCATAATCGAATGTTAAAGTATCGTTTTTGTATCGATAAACTATTAATTTGTGCGGTAGCACCAAATTAGTCCTGCCATTTATAGCCGAGACCCCACACCGTGACGACGTTGTTTACGCCCGCCTTATCCAGCTTGTCACGCAACCTTGCTATCGTAACCGCGACGGTGTTTTCGTCGATATATTCGTCAACGCCCCACACGTCGTCGATTATCTTTTGTTTTGGCATTATCTGATTTTCGTGCGCCGTAAGATAGTCGAGAATCTTAAATTCTTTTGCCGTAAGGTTGAGAACTTCCTCTCCGACTTTAGCCTCGAATCTCGACGGGGACACCGACAGCGAACCGTATTTTCTATCCCCCGTAGGCACGACGTTAAACTCGTAAAAACGGCGCAGTTGAGCGTTGACTCGCATAACCATTTCTTTGAAAGAAAACGGCTTGGTAATATAATCGTCCGCCCCCAATTCAAACATTCTGACCTTGTCGTCCTCCGACACTTTTGCCGATACGACGATGATAGGAATATTCATATTTTTGCGCAAGTTTTCACAAACGCTGAAACCGTCGATTTTCGGCATCATTATGTCGAGAAGCGCAATGTCGGGCTTGACCTCTTTTGCCATATTCAACGCCTGCGCGCCGTCAAACGCCTGATACACTTCGTGTCCAGCACGTTGCAAATAGCTTTTCATCATATCCGATATTTCAACGTTATCTTCTGCAATAAGTACTTTTCTCATTTTCTTTTCTCCACTTCTATTGTATACCGTTTTTCGTCTTTTTTCAAGTTTTACTTGAGATTGTTCGATTTCTCGATTTTTGTCTTTGCGTCCGAAAAATATCTTTCGTAAGCTCGTTTGCAATACCGCGAGTGTTTGTCCGTCTCCGCCTTTTCGGGCATCTTAAACGAATACCTGCCGTTGACTCTCCAACCGTTCAACATTCCTATGTTAAACGCGTCTACGGGGCAATTAAACGAACAGCGAGTACACATAAGGCAATCTCCGCCGAATTTGAATTTGCCGTTTTCATCGACGGATATATTTCCGACGGGGCAATTTTTCACGCACGCTCCGCATTTGACGCACTTGTTTGCGTCCACTTTGAACAGTCTCCCGTTCACTTTCATTGCAGGATGCTCTATGCGAAACACCCACGCAATCAACGCTCCGAACGGCACTTTTTTGAGTTTATGTTCAACTCCGTCAAGCACTTCCCTTGCCTCGATAGGCGCAAGAGACGTAAGCGTATCGAGCATTTTCACGCTCATTTCGTCCGTATGTCTGAATATCATATTATAAGGCATCACATAGTGGTATTCGCTTTTTGCGATATAACCTTTTTTCTTCAATATCGAATTCATCTTTATAGACGAAACGTTGTTGAGGCTCAACGGTTCTCCCGACGTTTTAACGACGAAATACTCTTTTTTGTCGGCATTCGGCAGAGCTTTTGCCAAATCGAGCATTATCACAGGGGCGTTAAAGCCGTGAATCGGATACGCAAATCCGACGTAGTCAAATTCGTTCGGATTCGGCAAATCGACAAATCCTTTTTTCACGACGTGTATCGAAGTGGCAACGTCGTTGTTTTCAAATTCTTTTTTATAAAGCTCAACGGCTTTTTTCGTGTTTCCCGTTCCCGAAAAAACGTATATAATCGCTTTTTTCATATTACTCCTCGTAGTGCGTATAACACGCTTTGTGATTACCGTCGAAATAATAGGTGCAATTCTCTCCTTTTGCGTGAGTATCGTACCAAACCTGCGCGTAAAACGGCATAAACTTTGAAAGTCTGTCATAATCCCACGGACTCGGTTGACAACACTCGGGACACCAATGTCCTGCTTTCAGCACACAATACGGAGACGCCCAAAATCTATGTCCGTCGTGGCACTCCCACTCGAGTTTGGTATACAAATCGCCTTTCGTCATACTTTGAGACAAGCATTTTCCGCCTCTGAACGCCGCCGCAGAACGCATATCTTCTATATCGAGTTGGTCGTCGGGCTTGCTTTCGTCGTAGCCGTGGTCGAGCCTGTAACCGTGTTCTTTGACCTTGGTTATATCTCGCATATCGTCGTAATCCACGCTTCCGTCCGCAATTTGTCCGAGCGCAAGCACGGGAAACGCGTCCCAATCCGTCGGCATACACTTCAGATTTTCCTTGCTTCCGAAAAACGCTTTTACTCTCCCTGCCTGATTCGTTTTTATCCAGTACCTCGGCGCGTTATCGTCTTTCAGCAATCTTTCTATTGCGAGTTTGGACACAAGTTTAGACGGCACTATTTTACCGAGCCTGTAATAACCGTGTTTATCCAACATCTCTTTCCAATACGACTTTACGTCCTCGTGTTGAAAATCGAAATAATCGTTTAACACGTTGCTGTCCTCAAACCACATACAATGGAAGTTGCGGATAGAATTCCATTGCGGCTTCATATACTTTCTCGTCGAACCGCCGATAATCTTGAATCCTTCGTCAAAAGTATCGTAACCCGTAACCCTGTTCGGTGCGCCGCCGCCGATGTTGTAGCATTTCTTCCAAAAGCCGTCGTCGAGTTCTCCTCTTGCGTCCTTTTCCACCAGTCTGCGCATCAGAAGTCCGCTATCCCTTGCCGTAACCCATTCTATAGGCGCGTTAAAACAAGTGTGGAACATCAATCCGTCTTTCATATTGTTCGCAAGCATTTTGGAGTGAAGCATACCCGTCTGCCTAAGCACAACCCACTTCGTTACGTCGCTGTCCACGACGAATCTTTCGCCCTTTATCTTGCTTGCGGAATATTCGTCGTAAGTGCTTGAAATAAGCGGGTCTCCGACTCTGCCCCACGGATGCTTGTAATTGCGATTTCCGTACACGGCAACCGTGGAAATATGCACCAATTTGGGTTGTTTCGTTTTTATTTGCGTTACGGCGTCGACGATGTTTTTCGCGCCGATTCTGTTGCATCTGTCGGCAAGTTCGGGATAATGGTCGGCAAGCGGCGGAATAACCGCGGCAAGATTCAACACGTAATCGCTGTATTTGACGAGCCTTTTGCAATCTTCTATTTCGGCAACATCTCCGAATATAATCTCGATACGAGAGCCGTATTTTCTTCTCCATTCTTTTGCGAGTCTCTTTTCGCGCGTATCGTCCACGAGCAACACCTTGATTTTTCTCACAACGTCGCTCTCGAACAGTTGTTCCAGCGTTTCGCGTCCCATATTTCCGCTTGCGCCCGTCAATGCAATTATTTTATCCATAGTTACCTCCTGTTTGCGAATAAATTATCGCATTTTCGAGGCGTGAAAATCTTGACAAAAACATTACTCTTTATCCTATTTTTCAATCAAATATCGCGCTTTTTAAGAATTTTGTAAGAAACGGCGTTTTCTCCCTTTCGGATTGTCAAAACAACGTTTAGCCGCAATCGAAAGCACAATCGTGTCTGCGGTATAAAAAAACAAGTCCTCATAAGAGGACTTGCGTCGATGCGTTAAACTATCTTAATTTACGTCTACGGTTATTCGGCAATCGCAGTCGCGATTCTGTCCGCCGAATCTCCGCCGTTTCCGCCGTCGTCGACGGGGTGTGCGCCTTTAAGGCGATATTGCGCCATCGGCTTTTTGCGGTATTCGGAATCCATAATGCAGAGTTGTTTTTTGATAATTCCTCTCATGTGCATAGCAGGTTCCAAACAATACTTTTGCATCAGTTCGACGTCCACGTCGTCGGCTTTTTGCCAATGCGGGAAAAGCAACTTGACGTAAGCCGTCATAATGCGTTTCACAGCCGTCGTATCACGAGTGTCGGAATCTTGCGGAACGATGAGCATATCGTCCACCACTTTTTTGGAAACGATGTCCTCTCTGAAAGCGTGCATAATTTCGGCAAAGTACTCCGTATTCAAAGCCCAGCCGTTGACTTTCATATTCTCGTTCATACGAGGTATTTTCCAGCCCTCGATAAAGCCGTGGAAGCGGTCTATAAGCGCAGAATCTCCGAACACGCTCGGCAACGTTTCAAACATATTGACGTTGACGTTCATCATTTCGGACTTGATATTTCCGAGCAAAATCACGCCTGCGTCTCCGCTGCCTGCCTTTATGCCGACGGTATAAGAGCCGCTTTCGAGATAGCCTTTCATTGCGCCTTGCATCTCGGCTTCGTCGGGGAATCTTATCGTACCCACTTCGTCAAGCGCGACGTAATCGTAGTTGGACACGAGACCTTCTTGCTTTTTGTTCATATCGTAGAACATCTTTGCTCTGGTCATAACGCCGCCGCTCGAAAGCCATCCGCGCTTGCTTATCTGCGAGAAAACGTAGCTCTTACCAGTACCCTTCGGCGCAAGCTCGATGAGGTTGAGACGCTTTTCGACGAACGGCAACAGACGAGTGAGCATAGTGATTTTCTCCTCTTGCGAGGCGTATCCCTGCGGATTGTAGTCGATTGCCATAAGCAACAAATCAATCCACTCGTCGAGCGTGAAATACTTGCGTGCTTTTCTGAAATACTCCTTGTCGATTGTGTACGGCAAAAAGTCTTTGAAAGATTTAAGCACGATTCTGCCCTCTGATTTTTTCGGGCTTATAGGCACTTCTTCGTAGCCGAGTTCCACGATACCCCAAGTGTCTCCGTCCGAATGGATAAGGCTTTTCTTGCAGCTGTCCCATACGGTTTGACTTATGTACGTTTGGGAATAATCGACGCCGAAATCGGGCATAGCAAACATCACTCGTCCTGATTTAATCTCAAACGAAATATTGATTTTTGCCATAAATTTTACCGTTTCGCCCGAAACGATGCTATCGAGAATGGCGTTCCATTCCTGTTTTCTCGGAACGATGTCCTTGATTTTTTCAACGACGAAATCGACGCTGATGTCTCCGTTTTTATCCGAATACCGTTTGATAAACCAGTCTCTAATAAAAGCGGGCAAACTCAATGCCGAAAAAACGGACTGGACGGAAGATTTTTTGACAATCATTCCGTCGAAATACTGTTTTAATTTTTCTTCCATATCAAATGTCCATATCGTTTTCCGTCATACCTTTGACGAAAACGAGTTTTTGCTCTCCGATAACGCCTTTAGAGGATATTTTTGCGACGTATTCTCCGGGCATATCTACGTTGACCTTGCAACTCCAGTTCCTTATGCATTTTTCGCAAGCGTAATTTTCTCCGTCGAGTTCGAGATAAACTCTGTCGAAATCTTTGCTGACGTAAAAATTCAACACGGGTTTTTCTCCCGGCAAAATGGATATTTGCGTGTTTTCAAACACGATTTCCACCTTGTCGTCCGCCTTGACTGGTGTGCTTGCGTCCGTATTCACGGGTGCTTGCGGAACGGGCTTTTCTGCAGGTTTCGTCTCGACTATCGGTTCTGCGTCGTTCTTTGCGCCGCTGATTCCCGCATACTCCTCGAAACGCGCGATTTCTTTTCTGCTGACCATAGGACGCACCTTTTTGATTGCGCCCACGATGTGCGACATACAGACTTTTTCTTCGACGTTCGTCTTTATGTAGTTATTGAGCGGAATTTCCTTTGCTCTGTCGCAGATTTCATCGATGTCCGCACCCGAATAACCGTCGGTAAGCGCAACGATTTTCGAAAAATCCACGTCGTCTCCGAGCGGAATCTTGGTCAACTGCTTTCTGAAAAGATATTCTCTTGCCTTTGCGTCGGGAAGCGGAACGTAAATCTTCTCGCTGAATCTACCCGAACGTACCGCCGCTCCGTCGACGTCCCAAGGACGGTTCGTCGCGCCCAAAAGCAACAGATTTGGATTGCGCCCTACAAAGCCGTCTATTTGTTGCAAGAATTCGTTTACTCGCTTATCGTTGTGCGGGTCGGAGCCTCTCTGCCCGAACAGGCTATCCATTTCGTCAACGAAAATAATGGCAAGCGGGTCTTTTCTTGCCGTTTCAAACAAACTGCTTATGTTCTTTTCGGATTCTCCCACCCATTTGCTCACGATGTCGGAGCCTTTGATGGCGTAGAACGTCGCGCCGACCTCGTTTGCGATGGCTTTTGCAATCATCGTTTTACCCGTTCCGGGAGGGCCGTAAAGCAACACGCCGCCACCGCTTTTTTTGCCGTACACGGCGTACTTTTCGGGGTATTTAACGGGGTTAATCATTCTCATACGAATGGTCTGTTTAACCTCGTCCAAACCTGCGACGTCGTTAAATTTGATGTCGGGAATTTTTGCGGATTGCCACACTTTGGCATCCGAATCTTCTTTTCCGGAATCTTTCGTTTTTGCGCTCGTTTTGTTCACTACTCGACCGCTCGAAGAATCGGCGGTATCGGACAGAGCGGAGCTGTTGTTTTCAAGGTTGTTTGCGATGTCGATGAGCCTTTGCGCTCTCTCGAATCTTGCCTTTTTAAGCTCGCCCGTGTCCTGTTTCGCCAACTGAATAAGCGACTTTGCGGCGCGGAGCAAATTTGTCTTTGCGGTGGCAATATCTCCCCGAGCCTGCGCCTTCTTCGCGTTGTCGTAATACAACAAAAACGTATCGTAAATAAATGCGCTTTTATCCGTATCAGCCATAGCCTATCCTCAGCCTAAATCGTTAAGAGTCTTGGACAATTCTTTCAACTTGTTGTCGATGTCGTTGTCAAGCGACTTTTCTTGGTCACTTGCCTGCGTGCCGATAAGGGCTTCGATTTCCGCGTCGTCGATGTTGATGTTTGCAGACGAAATCGAGGAGAACGTATCGTTGGTCGAATCGAGCATTGCGTCGATGTTGTCCGTCGTTTCCTCAACGCCCATCATAGCGGTTTCAAATTCCTTTTGCACCTTGGCAAAGTTCATATCCTTGGTAATTGCCTGCATCTCTTTGGACACAACGCTCATACCTTTCAAAAACTCGCCGGTCATTTGGCTCAAATCGCGCATTTGCAACGTGTTTTGGAAGTTGAGCAACATTTCTTTTGCTTTCTTCTCTTGTGCAAGTGCCGTTCTCAAGCAGCTGACCGCAAGGCTGTATTGTTGAGGAGAGCCTTGAATTTTTGCTTGTTTTGCGGATTCTATCGCCTTTTGTTTTTGGACTTGGAGTTTGGAAATATGCTTTTCTATATCGCGCATCGTTTTGCGCACGAGCATTCTCTTTTCCAGTTCTTTTTCTTCTTTTGTCTTAAATAGTTTTCCCATAAATACCTCACGCTAACGAATCTTTTTCGGGAGTTTCATCGCCCGTTCCGTCGGAATCGGGTCCGAACATTGCGCTGTCGTCCTCCGAGCCTCCGATTTCAAACATACTCAAAAGTTGGTCGTCCGCTTCGTTGACGCCGTAAATACGTTCGTCCTCGTCGTAGCCTTCTTCCACCTCGTCAAACGTATCGAGCGCGTTTGAAAGTCTGTTTTCGTTCTTCATCTTCTTGCTCGTTACGCCTGAGAGGAATTTTCTCAAAGCGTTGGTATCGGACAACAACTTATTGAGGGGCATATCCGAATTGTTTGCGATAAACTCCTTGTCGTCGATTGCGGTTTTAAGTTGATTGAGTGCTTGCAGGTTCGCGTTGAGATACTGAATGCGTTTTGCGGAGTTTTGATTCTCCTTTTTGAGCATATTGATACGTTTTGCAAGTGCGAGTTGCAAATCGCGGCTTTTGCAAGCGCGACCTTGTTTCATCAGTTTGTCGATTTCTTTTTCGCGTTCGCCGATGGAATCAAGTTCTTCCTGTACTCGTTTGTCGACGTTGATAATGCTTTCCACAACGTCTTGGCGTTTGATTTTTTCGTATTTGCTCTTAAACGGCCACATCTCAGACACCTGCCATATTGTTTCTGTCAACAATCATAATTCTGAGGTCGTTGACTTTGTCCAAAATTTTGGATTCTTCCTTGTTGCCTGCCACGAGGATTTTGACATCGTCGAGTTTGTCGGAGATTTTGCCGTCTTGTTTGACGATGTCGGACACCGTGGAGGGAGATTCGTATTCGAGCAAATCGACGATTTCTTGAAGTTTTGCTTTCATTTCGTCGGTGGTTGCCATTGCTACGAGCGTCTTTGCCTTGGCAAAGTTGGTGCGCACGGTCACGTTGCTTTCTTTTATACCTTCGACGTGCTTGTCGTAGTTTTTAACTTTTCTTTTCTCTTTGAAACGTTTAGTACACATAGCTGTACCTCCTAAATTCTAATCTCGATTGCGAGCGATTACACTCTGCTGCCGCAACGGTTGCAGAACATTGCGTCGGGTGCTACCTGCGTGCCGCATTTGGGGCAATATCTGCCGTAAACGGGTGCCGCTTGAGGAGCGGTTTTATTCTCTTTCTCGATTGCCGCCTCTGCGATGCGCACGCTTGCGTCCACAAACATTTTCGTAGCGGCGCTTGCGTTTTCTCTTTCTTTGGTGAAGCTGGTTTCTTTGAGTTCGAGCAATTTTTTCTTTTTCATAATCGCTTCGAGTTCTCTCAAATCGCTATCGGGAATCTTGATGTCGTTGATTGAGAATGCGGTGATTTCAACGCCGTAATCGTCAAAAATCTTTCTCACGCTGTCACGAATAGCGTCGCTTATGACGACGAGGCGAGTGCCGAGTTCGTAGAAGTTGATTTTGCTCGTTACCATTGCGTTTGCCAAGATGTCTTTGACGCGCATAATCATCTTGTCCGCAAAGAATTCTTGCAAACCGACGGTGGTAAGACCGATTGTGTTACCGACGACTTTGGACACGAACTTACGCGAATTGCTGATGCTGATGTCGAAAGAGCCGTGTGCGCCGAGGCTTACGGGGTATTCGAGGAACGGGTCCATAAGTTTGAGTTGGTTGGGCGTTCCCCAAGGAATAACGAGAGTAACCGTCTTGTTTACGAAGAACACTTGGCACTTGAACGGTTCGCTGACGATTTTCTTTCCGAGTCCCAAGAATCCTCTCGTGGTTTGCGGAACGTTGAGAGTGTGTTTACCGGGACCCATCGTGTCCAACATTTCGCCGTCTTTGATAAAGACCACTTCGTGAGAGAACGGAACGATAACTTCGGTTTCGCCGACGCATTGTTGGATTTTTGATTGCCATACGAGTTGCTCGTTTGGACCTTCAAAGTCTATGATTGTTTTGGGCAGAGTTTTAGACATAATGATTTTTCCTCCATTTATTATCTAATGATTTTTCTTGATTCGAGCACAGCGGCTTTTTGGTCAAGCCAGTCTGCGAAAGAGTTGATGTCGACGAGCCGACCTTCGCAATTACGCTCAAGCCTATAAAGTTCGTCGAGTATTTGCATCATATGCGAATCGTCCCACGCCGACGTGAGTCTGCCGAGTGACGACCTACATTCGTTGATAACGGACACCTGACTCAATCCGTAATTGCGGATTTTGATTGCGAGAGTCCTGAGTGCCTCGGGGTTGGTGCTTATGCTGCCTGCAAAAGAACCTGCGCCCGTAACTCCGCCGAGATTGACGGATGCGCCGCTCGATTGCGCTCTTGCCGCCGAAACGTCGCACGCCGCTTCCGCTCTGCGTGCAGACGCGGATTGCGCTTTTTGCGCGGGTTTCGTTTCTGGTTGAGCCTTTGCGGCAGATTGCTTTTGCGGAGCGGGTTTGCTCTCGACGTGCGCTTCTTGTTTTTCCGAGTGGAAAATCTTTTCCGCCTCGTCGAGCAGTTGATTGAAATTGCCGCTTTCGACGTCAAAATGCGGATTGTGCTTGAGGTCGGACGGCACGTCGTCTATGTCGCAATCGTTGAGAGCAAGGATAACTTTCTTGTCTCCGCCCTCTTTTGCGAGCCTTATGTAACGTTTCCAGATTCTTTCCGAATTGACTTCGGACAATGCGTCAAGCGACGATATGACGACCACCATAAGTTTTGCGTGCCTGATTGCCGCATACAAGCGAGGCTCTACGTCATAGGTTGCCACTCTGTCGAGCGACACTCCGCTCCAGAACACGCGCTTTCCCGTTCTCGCTTTCAGCACCGTTGCAAGCGCGCCTGCGATATTGCGGTCGTTTGCACTCTCTGCGCATATCAATATATCCGTATCGTCGGACTTGAGATAGCTCAAAGCCTTGTTGCGCATTGCGTCGAGTTGCATCGTCTTTTGCGCATATTCGTCGGGATACGGACAACGCGCAATCGCTTTTTTGTAATATGCGTTGTCAAAAATCGACTGTTCGCCCGCGTCGTAAAACACGGGGATAAGCTCGTCGTCCTGCTTGATAAACGTAATGCGCTTGTTTGAGAGCATCAACCCCCACGCCGCGTCGAAATTGTCCGGTGCGTCTTGCAGTATCGACTCGTAATCTTCGATTGCCTCGTTGAACTTTGCCTTGCGCCTGTTTGCGCTTGCGCGATTGAGGTTGATGATAAGCTCGTCGGATACCTTGGTGGTGTCTATCTCATACTTCGAATGGCAATTTTTGCAAACGTACATCGTGTCGCCCGTCTTTTCGAGAGCGCCGCCGCACATCTGACATTCGAGTTTTCTAAGTTCCGCCATTTTTCACTCCTCTATTTTAACTATATGCTCGTAAAACCGCTTTCTCGCTGTTGTAAAGCACCCTTACCACTACGCTCGAATTGATATAATCAATTCCTGCTTGCGTTATGTATATCGTTTCGAGTTGAGAACAGTTTGCGAACGCATAACTGCCTACGCTTGTCGCGCTCTTGCACATTATGGTCTTTATATTGTTGCAATTATAAAACGCATACGCAGGTATCTGAGTGGCTTTTGTTACACTAACGTACGTCAACGAAGTCGGCAGCGTCGTATCCCCATACATAATTGCAAGAGAACTTTCGTTTGTTGCATATACCAAGCCCACGTTCATTCCCGACAACGTAAGTCTTATGAGTTTGCTACATCCATTCAACGAGCCTCTTTCCATCCGCAAGTCTACGTCACAGTCTCCCAAATCAAGGGCTCTAAGTGAGTCGCAACCGTAAAATGCGTTTGCCATAACGGTGTTTGCGTTTCTTATCGTTATACTCTCAGTCTTAGACATCTGCGAAAAGAATTTTGCAGATATACCGTTAAAGCGTACGCAAGTATAGTCTATTTCTCTTGCATAACATCCCGAAGAAAAAATATCTCCGAGCTTTGCGTTGTTAGTGTTATCTTTTATGGTTAGTTTTTCTATCGCATTGCCTTTCAATGCGCCTTTTTCGATGTATCTGACGTTTTCCCCGATTGTAAGTTCGGTTATTTTGCTACAATCTAAATTCCTTATTCCGACAACTCTATAAGTTTTTGTGCCTCTTGTAACCTGTTGAGGTATAGTTACTTTTTGTGAAGATGAGCTATCATAACCCGTTATAATCGCTGCGTCTTGTGTTTCAGAGTAATTATAATCGTTGTCATAGTTCGTAACGAAACTGAAACCGTCAATACTCTTATATACATTGACATAGTTGTCATAGTCCACTCTCGCGGAAATGACAAGACTGCTCGCTATGATAAGGAATATCGACACAATGGCGCATACGAACGCGCCCATTTTGAGCGTTTTGTCGTACACTTGTCCTTGCAGTTGCAGTTTTTTCTTTTGGTTGGTGACAGGGTCCTTAACCGTCACTTTTATTGTCGTATCGACGCACCCTTTTGCACCGAGGATTACCGCTATTCCGCCAACACCCAACAACGACGCCAGCACAGCGCAAGTTATGAACAACGCTCTTGCCGACTCCATATGAGACGACGCGTCGGTCAAGTCGGTGCCGTAAATACTTATTGCCCTTGCCAAATCTCCGTTTAGACAAGCAGTAGAGCCGACGATGCCTGCGATAAGACCGACAATCATTCCGACCACTATCAAAACCGCGCCGAGCCTATACAGTTTTTTCGCTTTGTCTTTGCCCAAAGCACCGAGTGCGCCGAGACGAGATTTTTTATTTGCGGAAATGCTTTTGAACGCCTTTTCGTAGTTCTGCACAGCCTCGTTCTCTTTGCTTCTGTACGCATTGAGATGCTTTTTATACTCCGCCATACCTGCAAACTTCACCGCGTTTGCGTCGTAAAAGACGTGTTCGTAAGTGCCGTTGTGCATATCGAGATAATCTACGTCGCAATCTTCCCACACGGTATCGTCATATCCCTGCATCTGTTGCGCGACAAATTCTTCGTCGAGATATGAGTTTATTACGTCTGCGGTTTCTTCGTTGTTTGAGCCGATATTTGCGGTTTGAGTTGTTTCGTATTGCACGTCGACGATTTGTTGGTCGACGTTATCCGTCTCGGGTTGCGCCTCGACGTTTTCGGCTGCAACGTTTTGCTCGTCCGCATCGGCATCTTGCGCTTCATCTGCGGAATTTTGCTCGTCGACGATGTCCGCCGCAACTTCGTTGTTTAAGACGTAACGGTCATAAACCTCACAAGCAACGTCAATATCGCCTGCGGAAATTGCCTTGTACTTTTCAATCAAGTCCTCAAGTTCGGCTTTGGTTTTCGCATTTCTGATGACGTCTTTAAGCACTTCCATTGCGCGCAATTCTATGCGTGAACGAGAGTTCTTTTTTGTGTTGTCGTTTGGTTTGTTCGTTGCCATTTATTCTTCCGAGTCAGACTCGGCGTCTCCCCTCTTTCGTAGTTACTTTTATTTTGTCATTTGCGCCTACCGCGCCTCGACGATGTTTTTGTCAGATTTCAATTATCTCGACTTGTGATATGTCTATACCGTAAAACAGTCTGTCTTGATTATGTGATTCTAAATATTCTTTTCCAGTTTTACAGATGTATATTTTCTCAAGCGACGTGCAGTTGCCAAAATTATAATATCCCATCATTTTGACATTTTCGAGTCTGATAATTTTCAAAGATTCTGCACCGTAAAACACGTAATTACTCGCTATGCGTTTACACGCCGTAACGTCAATCTCAGTTAAATTGCTCGCTCTCGAAGAATTACCAAATAAATACGAAAAAACATTATATGTTTTTGAGTAATCTTCATACTCAACGTGCGGGATAGTAAGTTTTTTAAGTAAAGTGCAGTACTTGAGTGTTCCAGACTCTATAGTAATATACTCATCGCAATTTCTCAAATCGAGATTTTCAAGTGAACTGCATTCGTCAAACGCACCTTTCGTTATTCCTGTTACACCTGATACTTTTATTTCCGTTACGTTAGAAAGATTCTTAAACAAATCGCTTGGCATACTACGAGAATCTCCAACGATTGTGTAATCGATTTTGCTAAGTTCGGACGGAATAGAATAATCATCGCTACTGCTATTGTAGAACCAATAATAAATCGGACGCTTATCCGTAAGATTATCCTTAAACACAATCTCTTTGATACTGTTGCACCCTGCAAACGCACCTGTTTCTATTGATTTGATATGGTCTCCGATTACGAGCCTTTGAATGTTGTCGAGAGATATTCTTCTGATACCTACGACTTTGTAAGTTTTGCCACCGCGGCTAACTTCCGTGGGGATATTTGCTTCGTAATAGAAAGTGACGACTTCGGGAAGCATTTTCTCGTCATAAACGCCCGTTATGTACGCAACTTCTTCTCCGTTTGCATTTTCTTCCACTTCAAACGTATATCCGTAGTCTTTCGAATCGACTTCAACCGCCTTATACGCAGGCAAGAAGAACACGAGCGAACCTATAATCATTCCGACAATAAGGATAAGCACGATTATGCCTCTCGCAAGCGAACCTGCGTATTTCTGCGCATAAACCTTGAAATTGCCCGTTTCTTTCGTAACAGGGTCCTTTGCTCTTACTCTTTCGAGTTTATAGCCTGATTTGCCGTCTTTTTTGTGGAAGTATATATTTGCAATCAAAGACACGGGAGAGAACGCCGTCAAAGCAATGCCGATAGCTTTTGCGATGTAAAACAGATAGTATTCGTCGTCCATTCCCTTGCTCGAGGCGTGGTCTCCGAACTTAATTGTAAATATAAGCAAAACAATACCTGCCGCCAAGCCTATTATTGCGGCGATAATCGCAAGTGCAAGACCGCTTCTGAAATGCATTTGCGCTTTTTTGCTACACACATCGGCCCTATCTTTGAGATGCGAACTCTCGTTTGCGCAAATCTTTTCGAAGCTATTTCGATATGCGGCAACGGCAGAGTCCTCACTCTTTCTATAGCGTTGGAGGTTGTCTTTGTACTTTTTGATTCCGCCCAAAGACACGTCTTTCTTGTCGGGTTCAAAAACGTGTTCGTAAGTGTTTTTGTGCATATCGACATAATCGACGTCGCAATTATCCCACATATCGTTTTCGTATTGCTTCATTTGCTTTGCCACAAACGAGCTTTCGAGATAATCGTTTACAACGTCAGCCACACCGCCTTCGGCGTCGGAAGCAACGTCTTGCAATACGTCTTGAACATCCAAAGTCGGAGTATCATCCGATTCTTCGAGTTGAACGTCGTCATCGATTTCGTCCTCATCTTCGTCCTCGTCGGCATCGTCGCTTTCGTCGTTATTGCTTGCGTTGGCGGGAACGGCGTCGGGGATGATTATATCGTCAAAATCGAAATCGAAGTCGTCGACGTCTTCTTCGTCCTCGTCGACGTAATCGGGGTCGTAAAGTTTGTGAATTTCCTTTGCGACTTGCTCGTCTCCTGCGATAACCGCCTTGAACTTCTCGAGCAATTTGGTTCTTTCGGCTTTGCTCGTAGTCTTTGCGGCTTGCTCTTTGATAAGTTCAAGCGCGCGCAAATCGATGTTTGACTGTTTGTTGTCCGTCTTTTTTGAATTGTTGTTTTTGTTGTCCATAACCCTACACTTTAGAAAAAACCTTTTTAGCTTTCTTTGTTCTCCCTGTTCGTTTAGTTATATTGCGATATTGTCTCGCATCAAAGTTTGCCGACGATGCTTTCGTACTTTTCCATCACGGCAAGCCTTTGAGATACGCCGATGTCGACCGTGTCCGAAAAATTCTTCAACGTATCGGCAAAAGCGCAAATTTCGTTTATTGTTTCTTCAAGCATTCGCTTTGTCACGGGGTCGAATGCGTTTGCGTCCAATCTCGACGTCAGACGAGAGCGGACGGAATCGACCTTTTCGGCAAGTTCCTTTGTGTACGTTGCCAATGCCCGCAAATTTTCTTTGTCGTTGCACACTTTCAATTCTTTCACAATTCAAACCTCTTTGCCGTGCCGTATTCCTGCAAGCACTCCTCGATTTGTCCCAACGCCCACACTCGTTTGGAAAACTCTCCGCTCAATGTTTCGCAAGTTTTTCCGACTTCTATCTGTATTTCCTGTATACGGTCGGTCTTGCTCTTAACGTATGAGTCCACGTCCTCAAACGAGCGAAGATTGCGCTCGAGTTCCTTGCAAAAAGCGTTGATTGCGTCCATTCTGTTTTCCAGCGAAGCGGATTCTCCCTCGTTTTTGCCCGATGAGGCTTCTTCGTAGCGGAGCGTCTCGAGTTCGTTGCCGAGGTCGTTCAACTTCCTCTTTTCGCTGTCCAAAACACAGAACAGTTGTCTTTTTTTTGCGTCGCAGTCGTTTTTTATATCGTCAAGCGAAGCAATCAGATTCTTGATTTCTTCCAAGAACAGTTGCAGTTGACCCGACAATGACGAAAAGAGTTTTTTGTAAGTTTGAGCCACCTCTTGCACGGTGCCGTTATCTACTTTCATCACAACCTCTCCGCCATTTCGCAAGCATTTCTGACAAGATTGTTCATATCCTCGAGAGGAATGCTTGCCGCCGCCTCGTTTGCCTCGGAAATCATTTCGTCCTCAAACATCGCCAGCCTGCCCGCGCACTCCGCAATAACGCCTACGCCCGTCGACAAAAACGCTCTGCCGACTTCGTCGTTCCACATAACGGACATACCTTCCATTTCGCGTTGCGCTTCGTCTATAGCAACTATATATCTTCCGCCGTTCATATCCGTCAATCAAGATACAGGCACAGCCAGTTGTACACTTCGGTGCAGAAATCGTCGATAGCCTGCAATCTGCCAAGCACTTCGGCAACGTCTTGAGTCATATTCTGAAAATTCGTAAGGAATTTCGTCACGTTGGCGTCTTTCCATTCCATCAGATTCTGCTCTATATCCGACACAAGCGTAGCGTGATTCTGCGCAAGCACTTGTTGCGTTTGTTGCACTATTTGTTTGGCGGTCATAACCGACTCTTTGCTTACGTTAATGTTCATACCCTATTTCAACCTTATGCTCTCATACATACGGAGCAAATCTTGTTTTTGAGCCAACGTCTTTTCAACGTTCTCCGACTTTAGCGACAACTCTTGCGCGCGTGATTTTATTGTCGCGCACGCACGCGCGAGGTCCTCGAAGTCCTCGTCCTGCCACGTTTGAGCAAGAGCGGACACCCTCGCGACGTATTGCGAGCAAGCGTCGTCTATTTCCAAAAACGCCTGTCGCAATATTCCGCTGTCGTCAAAATTTGCGCTGTCCGTTATTTTCATAATGCGTTATAGTCGTTGACGAGTTGTTCAAACCACGCCGCGTCGCGGTCCGTATAATATCTGTACGGTTTGAACTTGTTCATTTCCGTATCCGTCAGGCACACGCCGAGACCGTCGATTGTAATCTTGATGTTGCTTCTGAACGAAGCCACCGCGGTAATCGCGTCTGCGTCGAGACCTCTGATAAACACTTTGTTTTGGCAGTTGCGCATTGCCGTGTTGATGGACGGAATGCTCGAGGGCTTGTCGATTGAGAAGATGACGTGAATGTTTTGGTTCGGACCGTTCTCAAACACTTCGTTAAAGAGCTGTGCAAACGTCATCTTGTTTCCGCTCGCCGCCGCGCCTGCGCCGCCCACTCCGAGACCGAAGCTGAAGCCGAGGCTCGAAGAAGTGCCGATAGGTGCGGACGTTTCCGCCTTTTCCGATACGTCGATAAGTTTGGACGTATCCTTGAAGTCCGTCGCAATCTCTTGCAACTTGTTGATAAACAAGAACACGGGGTTGTACGTCTTTTGGATGTCCTCCGCTCTCTTTTTTCTGAGGTTGTAGAGCTTGACGAGAGTGTCTTTCAACTCGCTCGTCGTCGCAACGACCTTTGTGGAACGAGGCATCTTCTTGGGCAATACGAAGAACAAATCGTCCGGATTTCTCTGATCGACCACTTCGCCGTTGAAGTAGTAGATGAGGTCGCTCGTATCGCCGACGCAGTCTTTGTTGGTGCGATTTTCCATTTCCACGGACAGCATCGCAAAGCCCATCATATCGCGCAACTCCTCGACGTTTGCACCCGCAAACCACAAGTTGGAGTTGGAACCGCGCAAACGAATAGGAATGCTGAACGGTTTGCCCGAAATGTAATCTTGACCGATTGCGATATTGTATTCGCCCGTAGATTTTGCCACGACGTCTGCGGCTGTCGGTTTGTGCGTGAACGGAGTCGTTCCGACGTTTGCGCTGGGTTCTTCCAGATTGTTGCCGACCACGAACACGGGTTCGCGAGAAGGCCACGCCTTGACGGTATCCGCCCATTTTTCGATAATCTTTTCGGCGTACATCTCTCTGTTATCCGAGCTTTCCGCATACGCTACGCGGAATTCCATCGCGTCGTTCTTCGTTCTTGCGTCTTTGATTACGCCGACGCCCAACGTGTTGGACAGGTTCGCGACCTTTTGTACGCTGATACCGAGGTCTTGCGCGTCGTCGGGGTTGTTGAGCTTGAGCGAAATACGGCTTCCGACTTGAGAAATAATCTTGTCTTTGAGTCCTGCGACTTTGGGTACGTTTTGAGACGCCCACAAGATGTTGATACCGAACGCTCTGCCTTTCTTGAACAGTTTGGACATAAGGTTGATTGCGTAAGAACCTATGCTGCTGTCACGCTCGAACAACTCCTGCACCTCGTCGATGATGACGAGAAGTCTCGGCAACGCTTTGCCGTATCTTTTCTTGTATTGCATAATGTCCTCGACGTTGCTGTTTCTGAACAGCGTTTCGCGACGAGTCATTTCTTTGTCGATATTTGCAAGCACCGCAAGTCCGTCCTCGGGGTCGGAGGAAAGCGCGGTCAACTTGACTTGAGGCAACTGCTTTTCAACGACGCGATTCGCTTCGTAATACTTGAATTCGACGCCGCCTTTGAAGTCTACTAGGTAGATGTTCAAATCGTTCGGGCTGTACTTGTAGCAAGCCGACATAACGATTGCGTGCAACAGGTTGGATTTACCAGAACCCGTACCGCCGATTGCCAATGCGTGAGCCGAACCGTCGCCCATCGAGGAGAACGCCAAAGTCTGCACTTCGCCGCCTCGCATACCGATAGGAATGTCGATGACTTCCGTCGGGTCCGGAACGTCGTCCGAACCTTCGAGCTTGTCCGTTGCCTCGTACATCTTAGAAAGCGGAATAACCTTGTTGGTGCCTTTCTTGATGTTTTGTTTCATCGTTTGAGCGTAATCGGCAAGTTTATCGTATTGCGCGTCCTTGGACAACTCGAGTTCGTAATTGCGATTGCCGTCGATGTAAATCTTTCCGCCGTGTACTTCGAAGCAATTCATATGTTTCTTTGCTTCCTTGATAAACTCGCTGATGTAGGCGGGTTGACTCTTGAAGTTCTTGTCGTATGCGATAATCGTGAAAATACCCGAACGGTTGCCGTTTTCGATAAGTCTGCTCAACCACTTGACCGTCTTTTCTCTCGAGAAGCACTCGGGGAATCCGATAATGGTAAGCACCGTGAACACTTGCGGGTCGTTTTCGGAAATAACGTTGTAATCGTAAATGTTCTTGACGTTGTTTTGAGAAATCTTGTTATCGAAAATATCTCTCATTCTTTCGGCAAGTTGCGTCATTGCGGAATCGACGGGAGCGTCGTCGCCGAGCGTCGTGCCGAAAATCTTGTTGTCTATTTTATTGAGTTGGTTGAAGGATGCGAATTCACCCGTGTTGCACATATCAATCAACTGATAATTGACTCTGCCTGCGGGGAACGACATAAGGAAGGACAGCATAACTTTGCGCACCAAATCGATGATTGCGCCGTTAGGCTTGGAACTGTCGTAAGTGATAAAAACGTTGCCGTTTTTTCTCAATTCGAGAACGTAAGGAGCGGTAAGAATTCCGTTCGGCGTGTGTTGAGCAAGCAACGGGCAAGTATCGCTCGTTATGTATTTCGTATAGTCTTTTTTGTCGAGATAGCTCATATGCATATCGCCGAGAGTTATTCTCGTGGGATACGTCATACTTCCCTCGTCAAAATTGACCTTGCCGTCGATACCCGAATCGGAAATCTCTTGGAATCTCGACTCTTGCAGATTGCCCGTATTTGTTTTGAGCTGTCTCTTTATCGCTCTGTCAAGCTCTCTGTTGAAAGTCGCGGCGCACTCGCCCATATATTTCGTAGCGCGTTGAGACAAATACTTTTTGAACGTTTTGGTCGTGATTCTTCTTCTGATGTCCGCCTCCATTGCGTCAAGCACTTCGAGGCACTGGTCGGACTTTATTTGCAATTTACGAAGCAAGTCGATATGCGGAGATTTCTTGCAAGTAATGCTTGAGTTGCCCGACGTACCGATTTCTTCGACCTTTGCGCCCGTAGTCACGGTAAAATGTTCGGCGTTCTGCGCGACTTTGCCGATTACGGGTACGGGTTCGACTCCGTTGAAATCGAAAGTATTGAGCTTCCCAATCAAATCGTTCATCTCTTTGAACAATTTAAGCACGGTCTCCTTGTTCGTCTCGAAGTCGGGAGAAACGAGAGATTCCGCTTTTTCTTTTCCGTCTTTTTGACGTTGCTTTACACCCTTTGCGACGTTGACCATTTCATCGCCGAAAGAGTCTATCATTTTGTGAATGTTATCTCTGGTTTTACCAATTTCAAAATTGACGTACTCATCGATAGACTTTTGCATATTTTTGGCGAGTTTTTCGTTTTCTTCCGCCAATGCGTCCTGCTGTCTGACCGTGGCACGAGCAATGGAATTTTCCAAATACGCAATCTTTGCAAAACGATTGTTAAAGTCTTGCGTCATTTCTTTGATCTGCTTGAAATCCATAAACAAGTCCCCTTCCTTGATTTTTAGAGCAACACACCTCGATAAAATTGTATGTGTCGTATTTTATTTTAGAAAAGTCGCTCCCATATACATATAATATAAATATTATACATTGTGTATAGTCGATAGTCAATACGATTTTTTACAAAATGTCCCCATAATCGATAAAAATTGCCCGTTTTAGCCGAATTTTTGCCGTTTTTTCTTTTTCACGTTTTACATATATGCAGAAAAAGTCAAACGCGTCGCAATAAAAGAAAAATAATTTTTCTTTTCGGCAAAAAAATTGCGACGTTTTTCGACAAACAATAAGTGAAAACGACAAAAAGAAAAAGCACGGCAACCGCCGTGCTTTTTAAAACAACGCAGATTATTCCGCGAGCGATGCAAATTCTTCCCTTTTGGGTCCGGTGCAGACTTTACTTTGCAAAAAGTCGCATACGAGCGCGCCGATTGCAAACAGCATCGAGCAAATCAATCCGCCGCCGAGAGTCAGTTTGAAATCTTTTATTTCGTTGTTTCGCATATATTCGTTTACTCTCGTGCAAATTACGCCGCTGCATATTACGCTTCCCAACAACAGCGCGATTACGATACCCAAAAGTATGCGTCTTGCGATAACGCTGCCTTTTGCGGAAAACAAAGACAAGCAAGAGTATGCGCCTGCCAGCATAATCACGACAAACAACATATAGTAACCGCTTGTCGGCATTTGCGAATCGTCGTAAGCGTATTTGTCGAGGAAAACGTATTTCACTATCAATTCCGTTTGGTCAACACCGTATCCGATATAATAAAGAGTAGGCGTTCTTTTGACGGCATTTTGTATATATTCTACGGCTTTGTCGTGTTCCAAATCCTTATAACTTTCGTCGTACTCGTTTTTACTGATAGCACTCGCACCGAACAGCAGATAAGTGTTTTTCACTTTCGTATCGATGTCGACCGTCACTTCTTTTTCGCTGCTCATATACATATCGGTGTCCTGTTTCTTGCTTACGAAACACGGCGCGAAACACAGACCTACGACTACGAGACAAACGACAATCGGCACCACTTTGAACAACGCTCTCGTATTGCCTTCCGAAACGACGTCGGTACATATATCGACTATTACGAATGCCAATGCGATGCACTCGAACAACAGTCTGCAAATCATTACTGTCGACAAAACCGACAATGCGGACGAACTCGACATCGCGCACAACAGCAATGCCAACGACAAGAAGATAAATATTGCAAGCAAATAATGATATTTGTTCCAAAACTTATACTTTCTATCGTCTTTTTTGCGCAAGCGCAGTATGGCAAACGCAAGCGCAACCGTCGACGTTATTATCATTCCCGCCGTCAATAAAATATACGACAACGAGACAATTCCCGCCAAAACCGCTCTTGTTTTGTCAAGCGGACTTACGTTTCCTTTTATGGACAATTCATATTTCAATTCTTGCGCGAAACGTTTGCGGAGCAACGTATTGAATTTTCCGTAATAAGTGACTTTGCCGATTTCGTTTACGCTGTATTTATAATCGAGTTTTTTGAGGTCCTCGTTGATTTCGTCGATGTCGTCCTTCATATTCTCGAGCTTTTTGGCATCGTCAACCCTATCGTAATTTTTGGCGGTTGCGCCCATAAATCCAATAAAATCAACGCCGGAATACTCTATTCTTTCCGTCATATCCAAAGCGGCTACGGGGCAAAACGCAAATGCGAAAAGCATTATGCAGAGCGCAAGACAAATTGCGCTTTTTACGACGGAAAGCACCGCTTTTCTATCGTGTTTTCCTTGTTTCGACGCAGCCTTTTTATTTGAAGAACAATGTGCGTTTTCGGCATTGTAACCGCGCTTTTTTGCTTTTTCCGCATCATAATCGACAACACCGTTTACTGGTTTTCCGCACTTTGAACAAAACACGTCCCCGTCTCTCAAATCGTTTCCGCACGCAACGCATTTTCTTTTTGTGGACGCGCCGCAATACGGACAAAACTCAAACTCGTCCGAAACGGGTCTACCGCATTTTTTACACGTCGCAACAGTACTCTCCTCAACTTCCGCTTTGACTGGAACAGGTTCTTCGAAATTCGGATTCAAGTACTTCTTTCCGCAATTAGGACATTGCACGACTTTTTGACCGTCGTCTGCGCTGATTATACTTTTACAGTTAGGACATTTCAAATATGAAATCATTTTCTCCCCCTTATAAAACATTATTGAAAATCTAACGATTCTATATAAAGTATATCACAGAATATGCCTCTGTCAACCCTATCGTACACTGATAAAAAGCGTACTAATAAACGAGATATGCCCGTTCAAAGTTTCGAGCCGCAATGCGGCGTAGCAAAGCAATTCTTTTCTTTCGTAGCAAGAGATAATTTGCCAAAGAACCATTATCGTAAGCAAACGACGAACAGAATGCGCACAACTTTCGAGCCGCAAGGCGGCGCACGGAGCGCACATATTCTTGCGAAGCAAACGTTGACCAAACACGGAGCAAGGCACACAAGTCGCGAAAGCCGAGCACGCGTAGCGGAGTGTACACGGACGTACACGAGCAACACGCGCGCAGGCTGACAAAGAAAAAGCACAGCGAAAATCGCTGTGCTTGGTTGTGCGGACAACTAATGAGTAGCAAGAGATGATTTACCAAAGAGCAAACGGCAAGAGTCGAGAAAGACGAGGACGTCGCACGGAGCGTACACGGAAGTACGTGAGTACGACGCTCGCAGTCTGACGAAGAAAAAAGCACGGCAAAATGCCGTGCTTTGATGTTGCCGTTTGAATTTGGCAAATTATCTCTTGCTGAATTGAGGTGCTTTACGAGCCTTATGCAAACCGTATTTCTTACGTTCTTTGGCTCTCGGGTCACGAGTGAGGTAACCTTCGCTCTTGAGGGTTGCTCTGTATGCTTCGCTGTCTGCGACGCAGAGCGCTCTTGCGATACCGTGACGAATTGCACCTGCTTGACCGGTGTAACCGCCGCCGTATACGTTGACGTATACGTCGAATTTGTCGGTCGTGCCTGTTGCAACGAGAGGTTGATTGACGATGAGCTTCATCGTGTCAAGCGGGAAATACTCGTCGAGAGTGCGCTTGTTAATGATGATTGCGCCTTCGCCGCCGGGGATAAGACGAACTCTTGCGATAGCGGTCTTTCTTCTGCCGGTGCCGAGATATTGAACTTTCTTGGTTTTCTTAGTAGCCATATTTCACCTCTCAATTAGTTGAGTTTCAACTCAACCGGGCATTGTGCCTGATGGTCGTGCTCTGCACCGACGTAAACGCGGAGTTTTTTGAGCATTTTTGCACCGAGCGTGTTCTTGGGAAGCATACCTTTGACAGCCTTGTAAACCACGAAATCGGGTTTTTCTGCCATCAATTTCTTGTATTGAATCTCTTTGAGACCGCCGATGTATCCGGTGTGATAGCGATAATATTTGTCAACGAGCTTGTTGCCCGTGAGAACGATTTTATCGCAGTTGATTATGATAACATGGTCGCCGCAGTCGACGTTGGGAGTGTATTGGGGTTTGTTCTTGCCTTTCAAGATTGTAGCAACTTGAGATGCGAGACGTCCGAGAACCATATCGGTTGCGTCGACGACGTACCACTTGCTTTCCACTTCGCCCGGCTTTGCCATATAAGACTTATTGTTTTTTGCCATTGAAGACAAATCCTTAGCCATAGTGCTAACCTCCATAATTTGTTTTTGTAAGGCGGATGCCGAACTCGGAGGGGCTAGTTCTTCGCAAGGCAAACTTCTTCCAAAAATATGCTTGATAATAATATTAAATTGCGCACTATAAGTCAAGCGTTTTTCCGCAAAATTCAATCTTTTTTGCAAAAACCGAAAATTTTTGCGATTTTACACCGATTTTCAGGCGTTTTGTACGCCCGAGATATGCACAATCGTATGTTTGCAATCGAGGTTTTTCAAGCCTTCTATCGAGGTTTCTTTGCCGTCGATAGTCACTTTCGCTTCCTTGACGTTTACGAGTTCGAGCGACAGTTTCTTTGTCAAAACATCCTCCGTCGGCGTTATCTCGATTTCGTATTCTCCGTTATCGGTTTTGCGCATATCGAAGTCGATTTTGCCTTGCTCGTCAAGCATCGTAAACTTGTTCTGTCCGAGATAAACGCGCGCTTTGACGTCGGAAAACTCGGTGGAATTGCCTTCCGCTTCGAGCATAGGAATTATGCCGCCTTCTTTGACGAAAACGGGATATTCCGCAAGCGAAAAATCTTGCGTATACACCTTTCCGCCCTCGTATTTTTTACCGTCGAAAAAGCCCGTCCAATTTCCTTCAGACAGCCAAAAGGAGTGTTTAGATACACCGTTTTTGCTCTTTTTTGTAATCGGACAAACGAGCATTTGCTCTCCGAAGAAATACTGATTGCGCCACTTTTTGCTATATGCGTTTTTGTCGTTTTTGACGTAATAATACATCGGACAAATAAGCGGAATCCCTTCGGTTGCCGTGCGCACGTTTGCGGTATACAGATATGGCAAAAGCGCGTGGCGCAAACGCAAATAGTCCTCTGCGATGCTTTCGACTTTCGGATAATTCCACGGCTCTTTGCTCATTGCCTTGTTGTTGGAATGCAAACGATTTATCGGAGAAAATACGCCGTATTGAAGCCATCTCAAATACAATTCGTTGTCGCCTTTGCCGAACAAATGTCCGCCGATGTCGTGCGACCACCAAGTGTAGCCTGCGTTTGACGCAAGCGCGGTAAAATACGGTTGCAGGCGCAAACTGTTCCACACCACCCAAGTATCTCCCGAAAAGCCGAGCGGATACCTGTGCGAGCCGAGACCTGCGTATCTCGAAAGTATAATGCCCTTATTGCCGTTTCGACAAATATCGAGCATATGGTAATGATTGAGAAGCCAAAGCGGGTCGAGACCTTTCATATCCGACTTTGTGCCTTGTTGCCAGTCTATCCACCAAAAATCAACGCCCATTTTTTCGTAAGGATGATGCAAAATATCGAAGTATGCGTCACGGAACTTTTCGTTTGTAAGGTCAAAACGCACCGTTTCTTTGGTCGTCGCGTCGATTCCGCACGCCTTTGCCATATCGGGATATTGCTCCTCAAAATATCTCACGCCGTCACGAGGATGCAAGTTCATCGTAACCGCAAGATTGCGCCCTTTCAGATTTTTCAGGAATGCCTCGGGGTCGGGGAAAAGCTCTCTTTCAAACGTGTAACCCGTCCACCCCGCGCCTTGGAAAGATTTGTATTCCGCGTCTTTGGGCGTATTCTTGACGATATGCCAATCCATATCTATCGTCGCGACGGTAAGCGGAATATTCTTTTGCTCGAACTTGTCCATAAGCTCAAGATATTCCTTGTCCGTATATGCGTGATAGCGCGACCACCAGTTGCCGAGCGCGTATTTCGGAAGAACGGGCGTATATCCCGTAAGCGCATAAAACTCTTTGAGTCCGCCAAGATAATCGTCTCCGAAAGCCAAGACGTATTTGTCAACGCCGATTTTTTCTCTTGCACCGACGCTTCCGTCCTCATTCAAAAGCACGGATTTTCCGTCGTCGATTTCGCTTATTCCGTTGGTCGCAAAAATACCTTTCCTTATGTGAGCAAGGCAAAAATGGTCCTTAAATTCTATCGGAGTTTTCCAACCTCCCACGATACCGAAAGTGCCGTCCAAAGTGCGTGCCGTGCCTCCAAGATTGTCTACGTTGTTTGCCGTGCGCCACTCTTTGTCATCGGTGGTTTTTACGAAAACTCTCGTATTGTCAAGGTCGATACAAAACATATACGCTTGCGTCGTAACAAGCACTTTATCCTTGGTTTTTTGCACGTTAAACTGCGGCTGTGCGAAATCGCGACACACGACGAGTTGAGTCCTCTTGTCGGTAAACTCTCCTTTTTCGACGCGAACGATTCTGTCACTCAAAACGCTTATTCTTACGTCGTCGTATATCAATACGTTCAGCCCGTTCGCAGGCGCAATATCAACGGAAAATCTCATTTTCAATCCTCTGTCAAGTTATTTTGCTATTTTATAATAGCAAAGAAGCAACAGCGTGTCAATGATGAAAACTCTCACTTATTCGGGTGTGGGTGTCCCACCCGAACAAGAATAGTTTGAGTTACGCTCTACACTTATGTAGAGGACGAGATAAGTACAACAACCACCCGTATTTGACTAAAACGCAATAAACAGATGAAGAACAAGAAAGAGCCGTCCGAACGGCAACCCTAATTTACTAAGCGTAAATGAGTTGACGAGCGGACGGCTCTGACACAGTTATTCGCTGTTTAGTGCGTTTTAGCCGAATACGGCGAGAAGGAAGCCTGCGGCAACCGCCGACCCTATAACACCTGCCACGTTCGGTCCCATTGCGTGCATAAGGAGATAGTTGCCTCTGTTGTACTGAAGTCCTACGACGTTGGAGACACGAGCCGCCATAGGCACGGCAGAAACGCCTGCAGAGCCGATAAGCGGGTTGATTTTGCCTTTGGAAATGACGTACAGGAGCTTGCCGATGAGAAGTCCGCAAATCGTTGCGAGAACGAAACCTGCAAGTCCGAGGAATACGATTTTGAGAGTGTCCAAAGAGAGGAACGTTGCACCGACTGCCGTTGCGCCGACAGATATACCGAGGAACAACGTAACGATGTTCATAAGTGCGTTTTGTGCGGTGTCGCTCAAACGCTCGGTAACTCCGCACTCACGCAAGAGATTGCCGAACATAAGGCTTCCGAGAAGCGGAGCGACCGACGGCAAGAGCAAGGAAACGATGACGGTAACGAGAATCGGGAAGATAACTTTCTCTTTCTTGCTGACCTTGCGGGTTTCTTGCATAACCGCAATACGCTCTTTCTTTGTTGTGAGCAACTTCATAAACGGCGGTTGCAACAGCGGAATAAGAGCCATATACGAATAAGCCGCGACTGCGATAGGCGCAAGCAACTCGGGTGCGAGCGACTTCGTAAGGAAGATAGCGGTAGGACCGTCTGCGCCTGCGATGATAGAGATTGACGCGGCAGGACCGCCATCGAATCCCATTGCCGCAGCGAGAATAAGGACGAGATAAATGCCGCCTTGCGCCGCCGCGCCGAGAATAAGCGAACTCGGACGAGAAAGCATAGGACCGAAGTCCGTCATTGCGCCGACTCCCATAAAGATGAGGCAAGGATAAACACCCGTCTTTACGCCTATATAAAGAATGTCAAGCAATCCGCCGTGTCGCAAAACTTCGAGATAATCTACGCCTTTTGCGACCGCATCGGGACCCGTCCACCACTCGGAGTGATACATCTCTCCTCCGGGGAGGTTGGTCAACAACATACCGAACGCAATCCCCACGAGGAGCAACGGCTCGAATTGCTTTTTGATGCCGAGATAGAGGAAGAAGAAAGCAATGATAATCATTATTATCGACTTCCAACCGTCGCCGACTCCGAACAGATGGTATCCGCTTCCGTTCCAGATATTTTCTAAGATTTTGCCGATGTCCATAAATTACCTCACAGAAGTTCGACGAGGGGTGCGCCCGTTTGAACGCTTGCGCCCTTCTGCACAAAGACTTGACCTATTTTGCCGTCTTTATCGGCGTAAATCTCGTTTTCCATCTTCATTGCCTCGAGAATGACAAGCACGTCGCCTTTTTTGACTTGTTGTCCGCTCGTAACCTTTACGGCGTTGATTGTGCCGGGCATCGGCGCGACGATTGCGTTTGCGCCAGCAGTCGCAACGGGAGCCGCTTGCGCAGGTGCCGCGGTTTGAACGTGTGCTTGAGCGACGGGTGCGGGTGCGCTTTGCGGAAGCGCGGCGTCGTATTCCGCTTGAATCACGGCTTCGCCTTTTTCCACTTCCACTTCATATATTTTGCCGTTGAGAGTAACCTTGTAAATCATTTTTCTTCCTCCACTCTTTTGATGGATTTGAAGCGCAACTCGTTGAGAGGAGTTTGCGTTTCGTCTGCGACGATTGCCATAATCATTGCCGCGTCGCGCTCGTCGGTATTGATGAGCTTAAGCTCTCCGCAAGTGCCTTGCGCATATTGTTTTTCTTCGACTTGAGTATCTTCTTGTTTTTCCTTTTTCTTTTTCCAGAACATCATTTTTTGCTTTGCGTTCTGCATTTTCTCATTCCACTCGGGGTGCTTTTCGCGCAGTTTTTCACTGCCTTCGAAAATCTTGCCTTCGAGTTGTACGATGAGCATCAAAAGGATAAGAACGACAAACACGATAACCGTACCTATGAGCGCGAGAAGCGCTGCGTTGCCGACGCTAAGTTTGTCTCTTGCCTCAAGAATACCGCTTAAAAGCATATATCCCATATTTCACCTCATTCGATAGGAGCGATTGTGTATTTGACCACTTTTTCTTCTTTTGCCTTGCGTGCGTCGAAGAATTTTTCCGCAACTTGCGGGAAAAGAATATACGAGAGGACGTCCTCGTCGCTCTTTGCGGTTTCGCCGAGTTCGGCTTTGGTTTTTTCAAAGACGGGTTCGAGCGTGTCTGCGTATCTGCCCTCGATTGGCTTCTCGTCGCCGAGAACTTTTGCCATAACGTCGGGATTGATGGGAGCGGGCGACGTGCCGTATTCGCCTCTGCAATACGCCTTGACTTCCTTGGAGATATTCTTGTATCTCTCGCCTGCAAGCACGTTGTTGGTTGCCTGAACGCCCACCATTTGGCTCATAGGAGTTACGAGCGGCGGATAACCGAGGTCTGCTCTGACCTTGGGAGTTTCTTCAAGCACTTGCTCGAATTTGTCCATAGCGTTTTGCGCTTTGAGTTGCGACACGAGGTTGGAGAGCATACCGCCGGGGACTTTGTAATTGAGTGCGTCCGTATCCGTTGCGAGCATCTTGGGATTGAGCGTACCGTCCTTAAGATAGCCGTCACGGATAGGCTTGAAGTAATCGTTGACTTTCTTGAGCGTCGCGTCGTCGAGTCCCGTCTCGTAACCGAGCTGCTTGAGAGCAAAGTTGATTGTTTCGGTTGCAGGTTGGCTCGTGCCGCCGCTAAAGCAAGACGTTGCCGTATCGATTACGTCCACGCCTGCCTCGATTGCTTTCATATACGTCATATAAGCCATACCCGTCGTGCAATGAGTGTGCAAAACTACGGGGATTTTGACTTCGTTCTTGATTGCGCCGATAAGTTCGTACGCCTCAAACGGAGTCATCGTGCCTGCCATATCTTTGACGCAGATTGTGTTCACGCCCATATTTTCGAGTTCTTTTGCCATTTTTGCAAAAGCGTCGAGCGTATGAACGGGGCTTTGCGTATAACTGATTGCGCCCGATACCATCGCGCCGCATTTGAGTGCGGTTTTGGTTGCGGTTTCAAGGTTGCGCAAGTCGTTGAGCGCGTCGAAAATACGAATGATGTCAATGCCGTTGTCAACGGATTTTTCCACGAACATCTTGACGATTTCGTCGGGATAATGCTTGTATCCCAAGAGGTTTTGACCTCTCAAAAGCATTTGCAATTTTGTGTCGGGCATTGCCTTGCGGATGTTGCGCAAACGTTGCCACGGGTCCTCGTCGAGGTATCTCAGGCACACGTCGAACACGGCTCCGCCCCAGCATTCAACGGAATAATATCCCGCTTGGTTCATCGTCGGAAGAATGTCGGCAAATTTGGAATACGGCATACGCGTCGCAATCAAAGATTGATTTGCGTCTCTAAGCACCGTTTCCGTAAACAAAACTTTTTGTTTATTAACGTCGTTTCCCATAAGGGCCTCCAAAAAATAATTCATAGGAATTATAGCAAACTTTCAAATTCAACACAACTTGTTTGCGAATATATAGATAAAAAAATATTTATTTATTTTTCAATAACCGTAACACATCTTGCGATTTATACGTTTTCAATACGTTCGTACGATAATTCGAACGCAAACGATGCGTCAATAACAACGAAAAACCGCTTGCGACTTGCAAGCGGTTTTGCGATATATCTGCGTTAAAATCGTTATGCGGTTTTCAAACCGATGTTTATATCCATAAATTCGAGGCGAAGCCACAGTTTCTTAACGCCGTCCTCCTCCGTCATCGTAAACACTCCGAAAGGCTCGGTGTCGGGATTGTCCTTGACGTTGTAGCCGAGATAAATCGCGGTATATTGCTTTCCGTCGGAACCCGTGAGATACCTTATTGCGTATTGCGTGTCAAACGTAAGTCGAAGAACCGTGTCTTTGGGAATGAGCGAGAGCAAATTACCGGGGAGCGACTTGTTTTGCGCGACGTATTGCAACGCTTCTTTCACGCCCTCGTCCTCGTAGTCGAGTCCGTCGATGTTGAAGCCGAGGCTGTGTTGAATAAGTCCGAGCGCGCCCTTCAAATCCGCCGCCTCTATTTTTGCGGTAAATCCGGGGAACATCGGCTCGACGTAATAGCTCAAACTTTGAGAAATGTCTATACTTCCGAGCAAAGCGGATACGTCCAAGTTCAGTTTTTCGAGAATAGAATCAAGATTCCCGAACAAGCCGTCTTTGGTTTGCACTTGCGCGTGGAGCATACCGTCTTTGCCGAACTCGAAATAGGTTTGTTCCTGATTGAGCGCGATATTCTCAATCATATTCAACGAACCGCTTTCGCCGTCCTCTCCGCCGTTGATTTGCCCCATAAAATCGGTGGTTTTGTTATCGATATAAAATCTCGTATTTTCGTTGAATTGCGCAGGTTTTGCATCGGATTTCCCCGATTTGTCGTCATTTTCATCGCACGCCGCAAGCGCGAATACGCAACAGCAAAGCACAAGCGTCACAATTATTATTGCGGATATTCTGACAAAATTCTTTTTCATTTTATCGTCCCCCTCAATAATTTATCGGCGTATAGCCGTCTATTGCCGCAAAGTACGCCGCCGTCACTTCGTCAAACGTGTTCGCGCCGTTTATTGCGTTGTATGCGCCTTGCGTATCGAAACCGTCGATAGAGGCAAACATTCTTGCGATTTGGTCGCACTTGATAACTTTGTAGTTGGCAACGGCGTTTACGTCCGCCATTCCCCATTGCTCGAGCAGCTTTTGCGTCGCGCCTGCAATGATTGCGTGTCCGATATTTGACGGGTGCGTCCAGTCGGCATAAATGAGAGAACGACCGCGGCTGTCTGCGGTAAGATTGACTTTGCCGTTTTCGTCAACGTCGGTATTCGCGTAATCGTCAAACACCTTGTTGATGTCCAAAACGTCGACTTGCATATCGGGGTTCTTCTCGTTGTATTCGTCTACGATTCCGTTGAGGTAATTGAGCAACTTTTGCGCCAATGCACGCACTTTTTCGATTGTGTCGTAACCTCTGTCCGCAAGCGCGCTGTATTCTGCGGCTTTTAACAAAGACGTACCCTCGAAAACGGGATTGTATACCTTTTGGAACACGATTTTTGCAGTCGGGTTGAGCTGTCTCAATCTCGCAACGATGTCAACGATGTTTTGATATGTGGACGGAAAATTGAAAGTCGGGTCTTTGGTATAAGCGTTTTTACCGTCGAACTCGTCTCCGAACGTAACGTTGCCGTAGTCGTCCAACCACATAGAAGGACGAATAATATCGTCGCTTCCGCCGTCGTGCAAATAGTCGAACAAAGATTTGTCGTCGGCGTATTTTGCACGCAACGCGGCCTCGTTTTCATAGCCGCTGAAACAAGACAGGAACCACCTGTCGCTTCCCGTCATTTCTTGTTCTACGTCAGCCATTTCCATCATCAACGAGCCGAGGCTGAATTGCAACATATTGTTGCCAAGTACGGAAATGTGAATTACGTCCGCTTGAGTGATGTGCGTCTTGATTTGAGTTGCGGTTTCGTCGTCTCTGTCTACAATCTGCAAAAGTCCGTCGCCTGCGTCTTTGTCCATCATTCCGCCCGAGGTAAGGTGTCCCGATATGGAGTGATTGAAATAACGCATATTGTTCGTTCTTCCGACGAGAGCGTAATAACCGTAGTTATCCCTCTCCGATACGGGAGACGGACCTATAAGAGCTTCGGCTATGGAGTCTCCGAGATAAACGATAGTAAGTTTGTCGACGTCGTTACCGCCGCCGTCTTTATCGTCGCAAGCAACCAACGACACGGCAAGCACCGCAATCAGAAGCACCGCAACGACGAGCGAAATGATTTTTTTCATAACTACCCCCGTTATGTATTGCGTTAAACGCATAGTGTCAGTTTACAATAAAACAAATGTTTTGTAAACATACAATATCAATAAAAAAAGAAAAACCTCGTCTTTTCGAGACGAGGTCGTTTCCTTACGCTTTTTTGACAAAAGACGCTTTTTTGATTTTTTGTTCCGCGAGCGGACGGTCGTTGTAATCGGTCTGAACGGACGCAATGTTATCAACCGTATCCATACCCTCAACCACTTTGCCGAACGCGGCGTATTGTCCGTCCAAAAACTTTGCGTCCGCGTGACAGATAAAGAATTGCGACGACGCGGAGTTGTAGAACTGACTGCGAGCCATAGAGATTACGCCTCTTTCGTGAGAGAGCGGATTGTTCACACCGTTGACTCTGAACTCTCCTTTTATATTCTCTTTGCTGCCGCCCATACCCGTGCCTTGCGGGTCTCCGCCTTGAATCATAAAACCGGAGATAACTCTATGAAAAATAAGTCCGTCGTAAAAGCCTTGTCCTACGAGTTTCTGAAAATTTTTGACGGTTATCGGTGCAACCGACGGCATAAGTTCCACTATCATTTCGCCGCCGTTTTGCATTGCGATTTTTACATATTCGGTTGTTTCGTTCGTATCGATAAATGCCATAATTACCTCTTTATATATCGTTTTTGTGCATATAAAATGCCGTTTATGCGTTATAGACTGTTTTTCGCAATAACGGCGGCAACCGCCTTCGCACTTGAAAACGCCCATTGCAGATTGTATCCTCCGCAATCTCCGTCCACGTCGAGTGCTTCTCCTATCGCATAAGCGTTTTTCGCTTTGAGCGACATAAGATTTTCGTCGAATTCTCTCGTATCGAGACCGCCCGACATAACTTGCGCAAGGCTTGCGTCTCCGAGACCCTCGATTGTAAATCTATAATTTTTGACGGCGTTTGCGAGCGCGCCGATTTTGCTTGCCGCAAGGTCGCTCGCGTTGCATCCCGCAGCCCATATTATTCGCTCCTGCACCTTGCTGTGGAAAGTGCCTGTAAGCAGTTGCGCCACCGTTGAATTGTTGTCGCGTTTGCGCAATATCTCCTCGACTTCCGCCTTGGAATACTCGGGCATAAAGTCTATCGTTAGCATATCTCCCGCTTTCGCTCTGCCTCTGGCAATCTCGCTCGACAGATTGAACACGGCAATTCCGCTCACTCCGAAATCTTTGAACAGCACCTCTCCCGTTTCGTATCTGTAACCGATGCGAACGCCCGCTTTGACTCTGACGCCCTGAAGCCCCTTGAGAGGCTCTTTGTCCGTGCGAATAGGCACAAGGGATGGCGTAAAATCTCTCGACGTATGTCCGAGAGCCTTGAAAAGCGACAAGCTGTTTTTGCCGAACGTGGCAGGCGAACCCGTCGCAAGCACCACGTTGTCCGCTTCGACGGAAAACGCCTCGTTGGGCATATTCTCCTTGCGTACCACACCGCTCACGGTAAAAGCGTCGTGAAAAGCGTCTATGGAATTTACGACGTGCGCCGTGTATACGTCGACGCCGTTGCGCTCAACCGCCGCTCGCAAAACGTCGAGAACGGATGCCGCGCACTCGCTGTACGGATATACGCGCTTGTCGATGACTTTGGTCAACAAGCCCATTCTCTCAAAACTCGCTATGGTATCGTGCGCGTCGAATCTATCGAGAAAATCTTCCACAAAATTCGGCTTGTTGTAATGGACGATATTCATATCGAGATTGGTAAGATTGCACTTGCCGTTGCCCGTCGCAAGCAATTTTTTGCCGACGCGGTCGTTGCTCTCGAGAATCGCCACCGATAAAGCGGTCGGCAGTTGCGCCGCCAAAAACAGTCCGCCCGCGCCTCCGCCGATAATAATAACGTTATACTTTTTCTTATTCATAGCAACATTCTAACACACGCAAACGTATAAATCAATTTTTTTCCAAAATATCGCAAAACACTTGTCAAACAATCAGGATTAGTGTATTATAACTCTTGCTTTGGAGGCATAGCCCAGTTGGTTAGAGCGCTACGTTGACATCGTAGAGGTCATAAGTTCGAGTCTTATTGTCTCCACCAACAATTCGAAAACCCTACTGTTTAGTAGGGTTTTTCTTTTGTCGCTGTTTCCAATCTCACTCGAACTCGGCGGTATGTCTACCGCCTCCGCCCCTTCGGTGCGGTTATGCCCCACGGTCATATTGCACGCTTCGCTTCCAAATGCAAGCATTTTCGCTCGCTGTTGGACGAGTCTTATTGTCTCCACCACACGATAACCATCCGCACCTGTCGCACTTACAGGAGCGGATGGTTTATTTTTATCAAACATTTTATAGTTTATTGGCAAACACAAATCTTTGTTCCTTAATAAGCGATTATTCTATCGAATAAGTTATTCAAGAGTGTTTTGGTGATGCGCTTAATGCTTTTCGCAGGTATTTTTCTGCCTCATCTCGCGATAAATCAAGTGACAATTTGTTTTCTTCATTCGCTATTTCTTTTTCCATGTCGGCTTTATCGTTTTCAAGCTTAATCAATCTTTCTTTTATGCTTGTACCTTCTTGTGTCAAAACTACTGCACGTCCAACAGGCAAAAAGTTCTTATGTTTTTGTGTCTGTTATCATTTTTAATGTCCTATTTTTGAGACGTGTAAAATGATAAGATCTTGGTAATAAAAGGTAATCGCATCTTTTAGACTAATGTAAATTACATTGTATCTATCTTGACACCTGCTGTTAATTTATGTTAAAATGAGTTAAATCATTTTAATTCGAGGTGTATCGATGACATTTGCCGAGAAAGTGAAATATGTTAGAGGTGTTTTGCTCATAAGCCAAAAAGATCTTGCTAAAGAGTTGGGTGTGTCTAACGTAACAATCAATAGATGGGAAAACGGTGTTATCAACCCTTCATTTCTAACTGAGAAAAAGTTTGAAGCTTTTTGCAATGCTTGTGGAATTGAAATAAAGGAATAACATATGTGGTGTGCAAATTGTAACAAAACTTCATATTCAGATGTCTGTGAAGTCTGTGGCGGCAAAACACAGCAAGACACGCCAATAGAATTGTATTGGTGTGATTCTTGTCGTGTTCCAATAATACGCGAGTTATCAGACACTTCTCCGATGATTTGTCCGTCTTGCGGAAAGCCCATTCGTTACCTTGCAAAAGACTTAAGACCGGTTTTCCCTGAAGAACGGTTGTTACTTGAAGTTATAAAGGGCACTCCTCTTGCTTTTATAAATTCTTCGGTATGGGCATCTGGTAGTCGTTATTACATAGATGGGAAAATAGCAAATCTTTCTATTGAAACACTTAAAAAGATAGATGTAGAAAAAGTTGTAGAAACATTATCTCAGTATAAAGACAAAAATGATTATTCATTTTTCGATGAAAATATCAAAACTTTTATCGACTGCAATCGAGAAAGATTGGATTCAATAAAAAACGAAGCTACTTCGTTTGTTGTTGAGCAAGTGAAACGGTTTCCTAATCATAAATTGGTAATTTCTTTCTCAGGTGGAAAAGACTCAACCGTTGTGGCGGATATAGTAACAAGAGCATTGAGTGATCCGAGCATAGTTCATATATTTGGAGATACGACATTAGAATTTCCGACCACATATGAATATGTAAGCAGATTCCGCAAAAACAATCCGATGGCAATCGTAAAAACGGCTAAAAATAAAGAGCAAGACTTTTATTCCGTATGCGATGAGATTGGCCCTCCGGCGAGAATGATGCGCTGGTGTTGCACTATGTTCAAAACCGGACCGATTACTAAAGTATTGAATTCTATGTTTAAGGATTCAAAAATACTTACCTTTTATGGTATTCGTAAGCATGAGTCCGCCAGCCGTAGCAAATATGATAGAGTCGCTAACGGGGCAAATGTTAAAATACAAAAACAAACCGTTGCTGCCCCTATTTTTTACTGGACCGATATTGAGGTGTGGCTTTATATGCTCGCTGAGGATGTCGATTTTAACGATGCCTATCGTTTAGGATATGACCGCGTTGGTTGTTGGTGTTGCCCCAATAATACAATCCGTTCTCAGTTGTTGGCTAAAGTATATATGCCTGACAGGGCAAAAAAGTGGCGTGATTATTTAATTGAATTCGCGAAACGTCTTGGTAAACCAGATCCTGAAGTGTACGTCGATGACGGTTTTTGGAAAGCAAGACAAGGTGGAAACGGATTGGCTGCAGCCGAAGACGTAAAAATCAGATATACCAACTGTACAGCGGAAGATCATGCAAAAATTTACAAACTAAACAAACCCATAACGGATGACTTTTACTATCTTTTTGTTCCATTTGGAAAAGTAAGCAAGGAGCTGGGACGAAAGCTTTTACATGAGGTTATGGTTTTGGATATTCGAACTAATGTACCAATTATGTCCATTCAACCGTTTACTCAGAATGGATATGATTATGCTGTAAAGATTCGCACTATGAATGTCGCAGACCACGATGCGTTACAACGCATGGCGTCGTATCAAGTACGAAAATACAACGCTTGCAGACAGTGCCTGAAATGTGAATCTGTATGTCCTTATGGAGCAATTTCCATTTCCTTAGGGATTTATAAAATCGATGAAAATGTATGTAAACATTGTAAAAAATGCGTTACGCCAAAATATCTTGATGGCGGTTGCTTGATGGATAGGTTCTTAAAATCGAAAGAGGACTAATATGAAGATAAGAGCTCATGAAACTTTTAGCATAAGAAAAGGCTGGATCCATAAGGGTGTTAAAAACATTCTTGTTTATCCGCGTTTATTTACTGATAAAAACATAAATCCATGTGATATTCTCGGAATAGGAACAAACATGGTAAAATCACTTAGATATTGGATGACCGCCGTCGGTATTATGGAAGAAGTATCCGAAGGTAATCAAAAAGTACAAAAATTAACTCGTTTGGGTGAAATTATCGACGAGTATGATAAATATTACGAAGAAGACGGTACTAACTGGCTCCTTCACTATATGCTTGCAAAAAATGAGGAATTAGCAACAGCGTGGTATTGGTTCTTTAATATATTCAAAATCAATTCTTTCGACAAGCAGTTGTTTATAAGAGAACTATCTGAATTCTTAAATACAGAATACTATTATGATGGCTCGGAAAAAATGCTTGGCGATGAGTTTGACTGCATAATAAAAACTTATTGTTCAAAAGGCAAAGATGTATCTCCTGAAGATATAAATGAATGTCCTTTAACAGACTTGCACTTGATTGAAGTATCTGACAATAAAGACTATAAAAAGCATACGCCAGATAGAGATGCGATACATCCGCTCATAATTCTTGCAGTTATAAGTGAACAAGCCTATATTTCTAAGAAAAAAGAAGTTCTGATAACAGACTTGCTCAATAAAGAATGTAACGTTGGAAGAATATTTAACCTTGATAGAGCGACTTGTTTCTATTATCTTGAGCAACTACAAAAAGGTGGCTATCTCGAAATAGTAAGAACAGCAGGACTCGACGTTATTCAGTTGAAACAACAATATGATTTTTACGATATTATTGTTTCTTATTATCAAGCGATAAATGGGGTAAACATAAATGAGTAATTTGGGTAAAATCATATCCCCTATAGAGGGCTTTCAATACTCTGTTAATATCGCCTACGATATTTACGATGATAAGAAAATTAGAAGTTATATTCCTTCTAACAGTTCATTGCAAATTATCGAGGATATTCTTGCGAGTACAGATAAGAAATCTACCGACCGCGCAAGGATTCTTACAGGTTCTTACGGAAAAGGTAAATCTCATTTAATTCTTTACATACTTGCTCTTTTGGCGGGCCGAGATAAGGCCTTGTTTTCTACTGCCATCGAAAAGGCAAAAATTGAAAACCCTGATTTGGCAAAGAATATTTGTGATTATTTAGATTCTAGGAAAAGACTTCTTCCTGTAATCGTTAATGCAAATAGCTTAGACATTAAGTCTACTTTGTTACAAAGCCTCAATTCAGCATTGCAACAAGCGAATCTTGCCAATATTATGCCATCAACATTCTTTGATGCTGCAGTTTCTAAAGTATTGGCGTGGAAAAATGATTTTCCGGAAACGTATAAATCATTTGAAAATAAAATCGGACAAAGCGGTGAATCTTTTGTTTTAGCTCTTAAAGATTATGATCAAAGCCGGTATGAACTATTTGTTAGGATATATCCATCTCTCACATCCGGCAGCGAATTTAATCCTCTTGCCGGTTCAGATGTAATTAGTGTCTATGAAAGTGTTATTGACGAACTGAAACCTCTCGGATATAACGGCATTTTTGTTGTTTATGATGAATTTGGTAAATTCCTTGAAGGAAGTGTAGATAAATCTTCCGCAATGGATATTAAACTGATTCAAGACTTTGCCGAAAAATGTAATCGCAGCGGGTTAAAGCAATTACACGTAATGCTTATTTCTCATAAAAGCATAGAGAACTACATTGGCAAACTGGATAAGAATAAAGTTGACGCTTGGAAAGCCGTATCAAACAGATTCAAGTCTATTTCAATTAACAACGATGAATCTGAAATTTATGATATGGTCGCAACGGTTCTTAACAGAGATAAAAAACTCTTTGAAAAATACGTTGAACAGCATTCCGAGCAATTTGCAGCATTGAAAAAGGTAATAGAAAGAGATCATTCTTTTACGGCATTAAATGACGAAAATGTAGAAGATTTTGCTCTCAGATGTTATCCATTGCACCCGTATACACTTTTGTTGCTACCTAAAATCTCCGAACTCGTAGCACAAAACGAAAGAACAATTTTTACATTCCTTTCTTCTACGGAACGTTATTCTGTGCCGTATTTTTTGCGTACAGAAAATTCGAGTTTTCCGATAATCGAACCTGATTACATCTATGATTACTTTGAAAAATTGTTAAAGGGTGAGCCTTATGGTAGTAATGTAAAAAAGCAATGGCAAATTACCACTGCGGCTCTATCAAAGTTAAAAGAATACGACAATCCTTTAGCTGAAAAAATTGTAAAAACAATCGCATTGATCTATTGTGTAAACGATTTTGAAATTATTCCGCCAAGTTGGGATATTATTTGCGAAATCTATTCCGTAAATTATCGCTGGGGCGATATAGAGGCTGCAAAAGAAACGCTTAAAAAGGCGCATCTTCTTATTGAATTGCTCTATAAACCCTATGTGCGTATTACGGAAGGTAGCGGCCATGACGTTTTGGGGCTTATCCAACAAGAAGCTTATAAAATAGAGAACTCTACGAAAGCAAAAGATGTTTTCAATGATGTTTGCGAAATCAAATATCTATATCCGGTGCAATACAATGATGAAAATGAAGTCATTCGTTATTTTGACTTTCGTTTTATTGATTGCTTCGAATTGCAAAACATTCAAACTGAAGGCTTTGTTTTAGATACAAAAGCCGATGGCGTTGTCTTTGCTGTTTTAGTTAGAACACCATCCGAATTAGAGAGTGCTATATCCCTTATCTCAAGCAATCATAATAAAAGAGCTGTATTTATATTGCCCAAAGATTGCTACGATAGCGATAGTATTGCTATAAACTACCAAGCAATACTTAGCTTAAAAAAACAGTATGAAGGTAAAGAGCTAGAACTTGTGGAAGAATTGAACTATATTTTGGAAGATAGACAGAATGTAGTAAACTCTTTTATTGATAACTCTTATGTAAGATTTGATAAAAATCTTTCCAACGTTTATTTCTATGGTGTTAAGCAAGAAGTATACCGAAAAGCCCAGCTTTCTCAGTTGTTGTCAGGCATAATGTCGGTAATTTACTATCGTACTCCAAAAATTGTAAATGATTTAATAAACAAAAACCAAATTAGTGCCACAATTAAAAATGCAAGAAATAAGATATTGACGGCAATTCTTATGGGAAACTTCAAGAAAGATATGGGTCTTATTGGAAATGGACCTGAGCTTAATATTCTTAGAAGCGCATTAGTGATTCCCGGCGTATTTATCAATAGTGATGATGAGCCACATTTGGAAATCGAATGTGACGACAAGAAAATAAGACAGATTCTTGCTGAGATAAGAACTCATATTTTTCAATCATCGTTATCACGTCATAATAATCTCGGTGAATTGTATGATGTTCTAACTCTACCCGACTATGGATACGGTCTTAAAATGGGAGTTATTCCCATTTATATAGCGGTTGTTGTTTCTCAATACAAAGACCATATAACTCTTTCCAAAAAAGGAAAAGAGTTGCCTTTATCCGCAAGCGTTTTGTGCGACATAGAGTATCAGCCGAATGACTATTCGCTTATTCTCGAACAATGGGACGAACAAAAAGATATATATATCGCTAATCTGGAAGATATATTCTCTCAATTTGTTAATTCTTCGGACAAGATTAACGGCTCTTTCGTATACATTGTTAAGGCAATGCGCAGGTGGTATTTGCAATTAACAAAGTATGAGGTAGTCACTAAGAAAGTTTGCAATATAGATGGAACCATATCCGATATGAACACCAGTGTAATTAAGTTTAGAAACGCCTTAAGCAGTCCTGAACTTAACTCTCACGAATTCCTGTTTGAACAGTTGTTTAAGATTTTTGGAAATAATGGCTATGAAAGGCTTATTTCTTCTTTACGCCGTGCATTCCAAGACATAAACACAACGTATAGGAATATCCATCTTAAACTTGCCAAGGAAATAAAAAATCTCTTTGGCGCAAAAGCAAGCGACAGTTTATCTTCGGTTATCGCTAATTTTTACGATGACCTTAAAGAAACGACAAAAGAACACTTGTTTAGCGGCAAAGCAAGCATGTTCTTGGATATTGCAAAGCATCCCAATAATGACGAATTTAAGTTGATTGAAACAATAGGCAGAGCATTGTTTAACCTTCGCATGAGTGATTTTACTGACGAAATTATGTCTTGCTATATGGCAGAATTAGATAATGTCGTCAAAGAAATAAAGAAGTACGATGAAAAAATTGAAGATAATGGTGCGACTCAAGGCTATAAGATTATGTATACTGACGAGAACGGATCGGAAGTTACAAAACAGTTTGATGCAACCGAATATACGGAAAAAGGACAATTTTTGTATAATGATATTACGTCTACACTTGAAGAATTTGGCGGTGCAATATCGAGTGATGAAAAAAGGCAAATTTTGTTTAGAATATTGAAAGAGTTAATATGATGATCGGATATTTTGATAATGCGGCAACTACATATACAAAGCCCGATGGCATGTACGAATACATGGCTGATTTTATGGTGTCTAACGGGGCAAATGTGGGACGAGGTATATATAATTCTGCAGTAACAAGCAGCAAAATTGTGACGGATACCCGCGAAAACCTATTATCTTTAGTTAATGCTCCCGAAAATAAAACAGTCGTGTTTACGCCATCGGCAACGATTGCTCTTAATACTATTATTTTTGGTATTGGGTTGACTGACGGAGACGTTGTTTATATTTCACATTTTGAGCATAACGCCGTTTTAAGACCGTTGTATGCGTTGCAAAAGCATATCAAAATAGAAATCAAATATATTCCGATGCAAAAAACTGATAGATACTCGTTTGATTTAGAACAGTTCAAAACAAATTTGGAGACAGACAAACCGAAACTTGTTATTGCCTCACAAGTAAGTAATGTTTTAGGTATTGAAGCTCCCGTTGTAGAAATAGGAAAACTTGCAAAACTTAACAACTCAATTATGATAGTAGATGCAGCGCAAGCATGTGGCGTGTCGGATTGTGATCTCCATTTTGTGGATTTTTACGTTTTTGCAGGACATAAAACACTGCTCGGTCCAACTGGCATTGGTGGATTTATCTGCAATAAGAACACAAAATTAAAGCCATTCATATTTGGTGGCACTGGAATTGATTCTGCTAATCACGATATGCCTGATACTCTCCCAGAACGCTTTGAGGCCGGAACATTAAACCTATTGTCTATCGTGGGGTTGAATTATTCCGTTAAATGGTTGATAAATAACCGCGACTTTGCAACAAGAAAAGAAAATGAAAACTATGAACGATTATCTTCGGTGTTAAATACATTTTCATTTCTTGAAATTGAAACGCCTGTTGATAAATCAAAAAGTATCATCTCGTGCAAAGTAAACGGATTCACGTCGGATGAGTTTGGTCGGATTCTTGCAGAGCGGGGCATAGCTGTAAGAACAGGGTTGCACTGTGCTCCAATGGCACACGAATATATCGGCTCTTTCCCTGAAGGTCTTGTTCGTTTTAGTATATCGTGCCTAACAAAAGATAACGATTTTGACAGGCTTACCGAAGTATTGTCGTCATTAACAGAAGAACTAATATGATGAGGAGGATATATGGCACTTAGCGATTTACACATTGCCAAGGAATACAGAAACTTAAAATGTGATGTGATAAATGACTTCTACGTTCCCATTTTAAGCAATGCTGTTATGTATAAAAGGGCTGTCGGATTCTTTAATTCTGCTGCTTTATATGAAATGGCAATAGGTTTAAGACACCTTGTCGAAAAACAAGGAAAAATGGAGCTTATTGTATCGCCAAGATTGACCGAAGAAGATATTCAGTCAATCCATTTGGGATATAAAACTCGCGAAGAAGTGATAGAAAGAGCACTACTCCGCGACTTTTATGAGCCCAAAAATAAAACCGAATTCCGCAAACTAAACTTGCTTGCAAATCTCATAGCTGAAGGCGTTTTAGATATCAAAGTCGCATTCAAAATCAATGCTAATTCAGCAGGCATATTCCATGAAAAAATAGGCATTGTTATTGACTCTGAAGGAAATAAAGTTGCATTTACTGGCTCAATGAATGAAACGTACTCTGGTTTATTGCAGAATTATGAGTCAATAGATGTATTTTGCAGTTGGCGCGATGAGGACTATGATAGAGTCAACATAAAAGAGAACGCCTTCGACAATTTATGGGAGAATTTGGATACTGCGATGGAAGTTATTCCTTTCCCTAAAGTCGCAATTGAAAGATTAAACTCATATAAGGTGGAAAAAACAGATATTATACTTGATGCTGCATCGCGAGATGAAGTTGGGGATAAAGTCGAATTCTTCCATATTCCATCTTCGATTCATTTGCATAAATATCAGGATGATGCTATTGAAACTTGGCTTAGTAAAGGTGGAAGAGGTATTTTTGATATGGCAACCGGCACAGGGAAAACTTATACTGCATTGGGTGCTTTGTCAAAACTATCTGCTAAACTACAAAATCACTTAGCCGTTCTAATAATCTGCCCCTATCAACATTTGGTTGAGCAATGGGTTGACGATATAAAAGTTTTCGGAGTAAAACCTTTAATATGTTACTCAAGATATAATTGGAAGAAACAATTAAAGGATACTATTGAAGATTATAAAATGGGAATAATCAATAACTTTTGTGTTATTACGACAAATTCTACATTTGTAACACCTTCAATGCAAAACGAAATTGCTAAGATGGATGGTGATTTTTGTTTAGTTGTCGATGAGGCCCATAATTTTGGAGCGAAAAAGCAATTAGCTTGTATGAGCGAAAAGTTCAATTATAGATTGGCTTTGTCCGCGACAATAAATAGGCATCATGACGAGTATGGAACACAACGTTTATTTGATTATTTTGGCGAAAAATGCATTGAATACACTCTTAAACAAGCCATAAATGAGAACAAATTGACTCCATACTACTATTATCCTGTCTTGGTTCCATTTACAGAGGATGAGTTGCACGAATACTGTGAAATAACAGATAAAGTCGCAAACATTTTAAAGAAAATACCTCATGGAGACGATTTGCCTCAATCTGCCGAGCGATTACTAATTAAACGGGCACGTATTATTGCAGGCGCAAAAGAAAAAGTAAATGCTCTAAATGAAGTTATACAAAAGTATAAAGACAAAAATCATTTGTTAGTCTATTGTGGAGCTACCAAAGTTGAAAGCGAGTATTTATCTAATGACGATATAGATTCAGCTGAACAACGACAAATTGATGAGGTAACGTCACTATTAGGAAACACGTTAAAAATGAAAGTCACGCAATTTACTTCTGCTGAAGATAGCAAACGTCGAGAACTTATCAAAAACGAATTTTCAAAAGGTGAAATACAAGCTTTAGTTGCAATAAAATGTTTAGACGAGGGCATGAATATTCCTGGAATAGAAACGGCTTTTATCCTTGCAAGTAGTACCAACCCCAAAGAATATATTCAAAGGCGTGGACGTGTTTTGAGGAAGGCACAAGGTAAAACTTACGCAACTATTTATGACTTTGTAACCCTTCCCCGCCCGTTAAATGAATACTCGTACCCAAGTTCAGTGCAAGCAGAGCTTTCGTTGGTAAAACGTGAAGTTGAAAGGATGAGAGATTTCCAAGAATTATCAGAGAATCCCTCAGATGTTACCGAGGTAATACGTCTGTTGACGGAAAAATACAATTTATACTTGATAGGAGATGAATATGAGCGAGTTGAATGAGAAAAAAGAATTAGATCAAGCTTTATTGGGGAAACTGGAGTTCAAAATCTTTAAAATTGAACATGAGAATCACAAGACAAGAAAGCTAACTGATAACGAGATGATCCAACGCATCAGAAAAATCATTGATGAGTACGTTAGAATGGAGGATGAGCAATGATAATAAAGTCAATTACACTGCAAAATTTTCGTCAATATAAAAATGAAAACACTATCAAGTTTTCGACTGATCCCAATAAAAATGTTACTCTTGTATTGGGCGTAAATACCAGCGGAAAAACAACTATCGTTCAGGCATTTAATTGGTGCTTGTATGAAACAACCAATTTTAAGTCTCGTGATATGTTGCTTAATTCAGAAGTAGCATCTTCTCTTCCTGAAAACGGATATGCTATAGTTCGTGTGCAAATTGTTCTTGAACACGAGGACAAGGAATACACTATTGTTCGCGCTCAGCGCTTTTCAAGAGTACCACAGAGTAATAGGGTTAGAGGCGAGAGGACTTCTCTATCTGTTTCTTTCAAAGAGTCTAATGGCAACAGTTTTCCCATTATGGCATACGAATGCCAGAATACCATCAATAAGATTCTCCCCGCGGGATTGTCGGATTATTTCTTTTTTGATGGAGAAAGAATACAAGATATTAACAATAAAAAAGACGTTGTGTCGGCGGTTCGTGGCTTGATGGGACTAGATGTCGCAAAGGTTGCAGTAGATCATTTGGACCCAAATAAATCTTCTTCAGTTATTAGAAAATTACAATCTGAATTGCGCGGAAATAGCGATTCTGAAACAAAGAAATATCAAGAGGATTTAGAACGATATATTTCCAAGCTTGAAGATTGTAAAAACAGATTATTACAGATTGAGTCGGAGATTGCTTATGCAAAGTGTGAAAGAGAAAGACTTTCTGAGATCCTTAGAGGAACCGAAAATGTGAGAACGTTACAAAATCAACGCGACAAACTAACCATAAGCAAAAGCGGCGCTGAATATAGAATAAATGAGTCACAAGAGCGTTTTTTGTCTGATTTTAATCGCGACTATTATTCTTTCTTCATACAACCGTTATTGGGGAAAGCGCAAAAAGTTTTGGCAGCTTCAAACAAACAAATAGATGGTATACCCGAGATGAATGCAAAGGCAATAGATTATATTCTAAAACGTGGAAGATGCATTTGCGGTTGTGATTTAACTAAGAATCAAGGCGCAATTGAGAATATAGAGTATGAAAAAAGTCTTTTGCCACCTCAACATATTGGCACAATGGTGCGTTCTTTTAAGGAAACCTGTAATTTGCTTGCTTCTCAGGAGGCAAGCGCAGCACTTAATGAAACTATTAGTTCAGATTATATTAGCATTCGAAGAGACCAAAGAAGACTTGGTGAAATTGTCGACGAACTAAAATCTATAAGTGCGCAAATAATGGAATTGGGCTCTGTTAACACATCACAAATAGAAGCTGACTATAATGCTAACGAGCATACTCTTGAGAATAAGATTAAACAGTATGGCAATACCGAATCAGACATCGAAGCCTTGAAAAAGAAAATTGAAGATACAAATAAACTTATTGATAGCCTTTCTGCGCAATGCGAACACAATGCTCTATTAAGAAGAGAAATCGAATATGCGACGGCTGTTTATAAGTGGTTTAAAGATACTTATGACCAACAAGAAGTTGAAGTAAAACAAGATTTACTGGAAAGTGTGAATAAGATCTTTAAAAAAATGTACCATGGAACAAGACAAATAACGATTGACGACAATTATCATATACAATTGATAACTAGTGTAGGCGATGAAAAAATAAATACAGACGAGTCAAAAGGATTAGAGGCAGTAAAGAATTTTTCTTTCATCACCGGTCTTGTAGAGTTGGCTCGTAATAGGGCCCGTTTAGTTGAAAAGTCACCATTCCCAAACGAGCCAGATATTCATACCACAGAACCATATCCCATAGTTATGGATGCACCGTTTTCAAATGTTGACGAAATACATATAAACAACATTTCTAGTATATTGCCTGAAATCGCGGAACAAGTTATACTTATAGTAATGAAGAAAGACTGGGCTTATGCGGAAAAAACTATGGGTTACAGAGTTGGTGCAAGTTACTATATTGAAAAAGTAAATAACTCCGATACTTATTCGGCAATAAGGAGGGTGTAACAATGTTTGATGGCGAGATTAAATTATCAGGAAAGCATGCTTCATATTTAAAGTTTTTATCTGCAAAAACGCTGCAACTAAATAAATCAGCTCCATGCGCTGCTGTTCTTAGACGGCATGTAGATGTTTATATTGCTGGAGTTGCTATCGGATTGGCAAAAAAATTAAAAACCCAAACGGACAATTCAATAGCTGATACAGCAACTATCTTTGCTGATGCAGTTATTAGCGAACAGGAAAAATTAAAAGTACTATATAGGATAATGCAACTTATTAATGATTCGTCATTATCTGCCGAGGATAGAATAGATTTGGCTTTTCGATACGATACTGATGCTGAATATGTAAAAAAGGGAATGGAACTGTTTAACAGCTATGCCCGAGGCGGTATTCAATGGTTATATGATGAAATAACTGAAAATGCCACAACCAAAGAGGATTACATTGAAAATATAGCCGAAATGATTGATAATTATTATCAAGATTACAATGATTCGTTTGCCAATCAAATGTAACTAAGAGGTAATTATGTTAGATACTTCGATGATGGATGTGATTTCAGGATTTAATGCAAGAAAAATACTACTTGAATTACCATCACATCTTTGGCACAAAATAGATGAAGATGTTTTGGATATAGTCAAAAAAGCAGAATGGAAATCATTTAAATTTTTTGATGGGGTTCAACGCAGTTCAGAAATAAAAAGAATAAATAACAAAAGCGGGGGAATATATCTTTTCTATATTTCCCCAGAAATAATTCCTCAAAATCACCGAATAGTTATGTATATAGGAAGAGCGCGCTATACAAATAATCAAAATCTACGAAAAAGGATAACGGAGTATTATGGCTACGTTGCGCCTAACTATGATAGGCCTAAAATCACCACCATGTTTCAACAATGGAGCGAAGATGTGTACTGTAGTTATTTAGAGCTTGACTGTTCAAACGAAACAATAGATTTGATTGAAAAAGAACTAATTAATAAACTCTTACCATATTGCAATGATGCAATCCCCGACAAGAAAATACAAAAAGCGGTTAAAGCCGCTGGACTACAATAGTTTGGAGATATTAAAATGAATAAAATTGCATTTAGAGAAAACTCAGGCAACTGGATATATTATTTAACATGGCTGACTTATAAAGAAGTAAGTCTATATGTTAAAAAAGTTGATAAAGAATTACATCAATCAAACTCACTAAATAATATGATTCAAAGAAGTTTGACCGATAACGTAAAACGCATAGCGGCATATATAGAAAAACAGCCAGAGCATTTCTTTAACGCCTTAGTATTAGCAGTATATGACGGAGATCCACAATGGCGTGAAATTGAACTAGAGTATGGTGATGAAGAAAAGTATAATTTAGGCATTTTGGAACTAAGCGGAAAAGAAAGCATATTCCCCGTTGATGGACAACATCGAGTTGAAGGAATAAAGGAAGTCTTACAAAAAAATCAGGATGGAAAGTTTGATAACGAAACTATTCCCGTAATATTAATTGGTCATAAAAATACGGAACAAGGTATGCAGCGAACTCGTAGGTTGTTTAGCACATTAAATAGATATGCCAAACCGGTAACGCTAAATGATATTATTGCTTTGGATGAAGATGATATTATTGCCATAGCAACGAGGCACCTCATTGAAACCAATGAACTTTTCCATGAAGAAAGGTTGAACAATCACAAACAAAAAGCAATCCCAGATAAGGATAAAGTTGCATTTACAAATATCATTTCATTATACGAATGCAATACAGAATTGTTAAAATACTTTTTGAAAGACAAACAAGTATTTTTTGACGGAAAAGAATTAAAAGGAAAGAGAAAAATTGATGAATACTGTCGCGTGAGACCAGATGAAGAAGAGATAAACACATTCTTATGTTTTGTCGATAAATATTGGTCAGATTTTTCGAAAAATCTTGATGTAATTAAACAGTATTTGGCAACAAAAGTTAATGAACAACCAGCATTAACGTATCGGAACAAAAATGGTGGGAATCTGTTGTTTAGACCTATAGGTCAGAAGCCGTTTGTTTTGTGTGCATTAGATTTGTACGATAAAAATCATGATATGGAAGCAACTATGCAAACAATGAACATGCTTAATCTTGAAATGGATTCTGAATTATGGAAATTCATAGTTTGGAATCCTATAAACAAAAAAATGATTACATCATCAAATGGAACGCTAATAGAATATTTATTGAAGTATTTTACAGGTGCTGAATTATCGGATAAAGAACTTTTGAAAATGAAAGAAGATTTCAAGAGCATGAAAAGTAATGAGGCCTTGACAGATGATGAAATATGTGAAATATTAAGTCATTATAAAATTTATTGAATTAAAAGTTAAGCCGAGAGAAATTTATAAATTGTTCTCTCGGCTTTAGTTAGATTGCAAATTTTAATCTAACGGTTTATTTGTTAGGGATATATTCTATCTTCCCTACTTTTATGACTTTTTAACTCGTCTGTCTATAATACGTTCTAAAAGCTTTAGATACCTTCTGCTTAAAATAAAATCTGGTTATAGCAATATTTTTGATTTATCAAAAATACGATTGATTGCTTAGTAAATAAGCGGTACATCTACCTACTCCGCCCATTCGGTGCGGCTATGCCCCACGGTCATATTGCACGCTATTTGATAAAAGCGATGTCATTTTATAAACTCGCTTAACTTGACAAATCTTGCGGTTGGACTAATAATGTACCTATATATGCTAATATACTTGAAATTTGAATCGAAGAATCCGAATCGAACGACAAACGGACGAAACGGAATTCTTCTAAATCTATAAAAGGAGAACGGATTATGTTTGAAAAACTTGATAAAATCAAGCCTGCGCTCAAAAAACTCATCGCCGAACTCGACAAGACGTACGCCTATGCGTCCGTGCTGGCGGTTGAGGACGAAAATCGCGGTTGGAGAATAAGCCGCACGGGCAAAAGGATAAACAACAAGGGTCTGGGCGGTGGCTCGGGCTACGTCGTGAGAGTATTTGACGAAACGGGTTGTGCGGAATATTCCTTCAACGAGTTTTCCGAGGACAAAATTCCCGAAATCGTAAAAACGATGAGCGAGCGCATAGCGCAAGAGGCAAAAAATATCCCGAGCGGAATAACGCCGCTTCCCACCCCTATTCCGTGCGACGAACCTGCGGTTCTCAAAAAGGTCGGCGGATACAAAATCAATCCCAAAGAACTCGGCGACGAAGCGATATTGGCACGTCTCGAACAAATACGCAACAAAGCGTTGACGGTGGACGGCGTACTCGACGCAATCGCGACGATTTCGTATAGAGCGTTCAGAAAACTGTTTATATCCAAAAATCGAGACCTCGACCAAACCGTAATGTACACCAACGGCGCGATTATGGCAATGTCTCAACGCGGAGAGGAAGTTTTGGACGCATACAAAGGCTTCTCCACCCTCGGCGGAGCGGAGCTTCTTGACGAGATGGACAACTATGCTTTGACGGTAGCCGCCGAAGCGGTTGAGCTTTTGAAAAGCGAACCGATGATTCCCGGAGAATACGACTGCATTTGCGACCCCGATACCACGGGTATGATAGTCCACGAAGCGTTCGGACACGGCGTTGAAATGGATATGTTCGTAAAAGACAGAGCGCTTGCATCGAATTTCATTGACGAGCGAGTCGCAAGCGACCTCGTCACTATGCACGACGGCAATGCGGTTGACGATACCGCAACTTGCTGGTTCGACGACGAAGGCACGTTCACGGGAGATACGGTTGTCATTTCAAACGGTATTTTGAAACGCGGTATGTGCGACGCGCTTTCCGCAAGTCGTCTCGGCGTAAAGCCCACGGGCAACGGCAGACGCGAAAGTTACGAGCGCAAAGTTTATACCCGTATGACCAACACTTATTTCGAGGGCGCAAAAGAAGGCGTAACTCCCGAAGATATGATTGCTTCGATAAAATACGGCTTCTTGCTCGAATCTCCCTCAAGCGGTATGGAGGACCCCAAAAACTGGGGTATTCAATGTATGGTCACAAAAGCGAGAGAGATAAAAGACGGCAAACTTACCGGCAGGATTTTCTCCCCCATCGTGCTTACGGGTTACGTTCCCGATTTGCTCAAATCGGTAAGTATGATGAGTTCTTCCCTCGTCACTTGCGGCAGCGGTTTTTGCGGAAAAGGCTACAAGGAATGGGTTAAAGTATCCGACGGCGGTCCTTATATGAAGGCTCGCATCAGACTTGGTTGAGAGGTGTTATTATGATAGAAAAAATCAAAAAAGCATTGACGGAATTAAATATTCAACGCTGGAGAATAAACGAAGTCAAAGAGGAATCGGCGGAGTTGTTTTTCGTCAAGCACAATCTTGACACGAGACGTATAAAAGACACTCACAAATGCGTCGTTACCGTATCTCGAGAGGGCGAAAAAGACGGCAAAAAACTTGTCGGAGACACGGGTGCAAACATCAACCCGTCTATGACATACGACGAGATTAAAAAGGAAATTCAAGACGCGTATTTCGCGGCGCAATTTGCAATGAATCCGTATTACGCGCCGACCGAGAAAGTCGTTTCCGACACCGTTGAAAAACACAACGAACTTGCCACCGCTCCGCTTGCTCAAAGCGCAGGCAAAATGGCTGAAGCCATCTTCTCTGCGGACACGAACAAGCACGCATACATCAATTCGACCGAAGTGTTTTGTCACAAACTTTATTGTCACATTCTCACTTCCGAAGGTACGGACGTATCGTTTACGGACGCGACCTGCAAGGGCGACTACGTCGTACAATGCAAGGCGCCCGACGACGTCGAACTCATCAATCAGTTTGAATACGACGACGTAAATACCGACGCTCTCAAGCAAGGTGTTAAGGAATATCTCGATTTCGTTTACGACAGAGCCTGCGCTCAAAAAACGCTCAAAAGCGGAAAATACGACGTGATTTTAAGCGGCAAAAATCTTGCGGAAGTCCTCTCGTATTACACCGAAAAGTCTGCGGCGGATATGATTTATCCGGGATATTCTTCTTGGAAGAAAGACGACGGCGTACAAGGCAAAGTCGAGGGCGACGCACTCGATTTGACTATGATTGCCACACGTCCGTTCAGCGGCGACGGCATAAAGATGCAAAACCTTGACGTTATCGAAAACGGCAAACTTCAAGCAATACACGGAAGCACCCCGTTCTGCCGTTATCTCGGCATAGAGCCGACGGGCGTATACGAAAAGATTAAGTGCGCCAACGAAGGCAGCGTATCCTTTGAAGATATGAAGAAAACGCCCTGCCTTTGGACGGTTGCTTTCTCCGACTTCCAAATGGACACGTTTACGGGACACTTCGGCGGCGAAATTCGTCTTGCCTACCTCATCGAAAACGGCAAAATCACTCCCGTTACGGGCGGCTCCATAAACGGCAATCTCATAGAAGCGCAACAAAAAATGCTTTTCTCGAAATACAGATTCGTATCGGCAAACTACGAAGGACCTTACGCCGTCAAGTTCTTTGACGTGCCCGTCGCAGGTACCGCAAACTGACGCTAAAGCGCTTGCTTTCAAATCGAAAAATCAACGCGTAAATCAAAAAACCTCGCAAAGCAATTTGCGAGGTTTTTATCTATAAACGACACTTTATATATACAATTCAATCAAATAAAGTTACTTTCAGCGTATTCTGTTCGATTTTTGAAAGCTCGGTTTTACAATATCGCGCAACAGTATATCCCGAGTTTGACCACCGCCGAAAACGTCGTATTTTACCTTAATTCTGTTCAGCTTTTCCATAAACGGTTTTGTCAAAACAAGCAAGAATACGACGTTTGAAAAGACGTATTCCAACGTTACGGGAGCGGCGGACGCTACGTTTAACAGATACTCTTGCCAGACGAATTCTCCGCTCATAGCAAGCGTTGTCCAAACGTCCATCAACAGAGAGTACAATACGCCGCTGAAAACTCCGAGAAACGCCAAAACGGGCATATTGTATCTGCGCCCGTAAAACATAATTCCCGACAAAAAACCGATAATACCCCACGAGAACATTTGAAACGGCGTCCACGGACCTTGACCGAAAAATATGTTGGAGACCAACGCCGACATACTGCCTGTAACGAATCCCGCCTCCGCGCCGAGCGCAACGCCCGTAATGATGACGATTGCCGTAACGGGCTTAAATCCGGGGACGGGCGCAAAAATCAAACGCCCCACTACGGATATAGCCGTCATCGTGGCAACGATTACGATTTCTCTTGCCGTATTTTTCTTTTTTTCGAAAGCCGCCAAAAACGGAATCAAAGAAACGATTGCAATCAAAACGGATACCAACACGTATTTTCTGTCGTTGAAAAGCCAAACGCCTGCCGCGATAAGGGCAGGTATTGCAACGAAAACGATTGCTATCCCTATGATTTTTCTTGCAAGTTCCTTTTTGCTCATAAACCTTTCTTGTTTTTATTGCACAATTCTATTGCCCTATCGAGCGTCACGGCGTCCGCAAACGTATTGCGAGTAATGCGCCTTGCGGCAGTCGTATAGTAAGCGTTGTTTGCAAAAAACGTGATTCTGTCCTCGACAGACACGATTTTTCCGTCAAAGAACATTGCGCATCTGTCTGCGAATTCGGCGGCAAATTCCACGTCGTGCGTAACCAAAACCAACGTCTTTCCTTCCGCTTTCAAATCCAAAAGAATTTTTGCAAATTGCTTTTTGGAGTAGGAATCGAGTCCCTTTGTCGGCTCGTCCAAAAGAATGATTTTGGGTTTCATCAGCAATATTTTTGCCATTGCGACTTTTTGTTGCTCGCCGCCGCTCAAATCGTACGGGTGCTGTTTCGCAAGATGCTCGATTCCCATTTTTCGCATAACGTCCGCAACGGCCGCGTCTCTGTCTTTTTTGTCGGTTTCGAGCAACCCGGTCAATTCTTTCAAATCGTCGTAAACGGTGTTTTTTACAAACAAATCCTGCGGATTTTGCGGAAGTGCGGCAAGGTTGCCTCTGTACATCGAATTGCCGTTGTATTCCTTGATTTTTTTGTCCCAGAGCCTATATTTGCCCTTGTACAATCTGCGAGTGCCTGCGAGAACACGGAGCAACGTCGTTTTTCCCGCGCCGTTCGCGCCGAAAATGCAAAGAATTTCGTTTTCGTACACTTTCAAATCGAGTCCGTTCAAAACGTCGTCCGACTCTCTCTCGTATCTGAAATATCCGTCCTTTATCTCGATTGCGACGTTTTTATCGGAATGGCATTCTTCGCGTTTTTCGAGTTCGTTATCGGGATTAAACCCGTTCTCGACGTACTTTTTGCCCTCTTTTACGGTAAGCGGACACTCCCCCTTTCCGCCCGTGGCTTTGAACAACCTAACTGCGGTGGGAAGTCCCTCGAATATATCCAAATCGATTTCTTTTTTGTTGTAAGCCTCTCCGATATTGCGAGGCGTGGTGTTTATCACGACTTTTGCGTTGTCCATAACCACAACTTTGTTTGCCATTGCAAACGTTTCTTCGAGCCTATGCTCGACGAGGACGACTGTTATTCCCAACTCGTCGTTGAGTTTTTTCAAACACGTCAAAAATTCGGACGCCGCCACGGGGTCGAGTTGCGCCGTCGGCTCGTCAAGCAACACCACGTCGGGATTCATAACGAGTATGGCCGCCAGATTTACCAGTTGTTTTTGTCCGCCGCTGAGTTCGCACGTCTTTTTCTTATACACGTCGGCTATGCCCAAAAATCCGCAAATTTCCGCAACTTTGCGACGAATGATTTCGTCTTTTTCTCCGAGACTTTCAAGCCCGAAAGCAAGCTCGTGCCAAACCTTGTCGGTAACTATCTGTTCGTCGGGATTTTGCGTAACGTATCCGATTGCCGCCGCCGCGGTTCTGTCGTCGAGTTCGTCCACGTTCTTTCCGTCAAAGACAATCGAGCCGAACTTATTGCCCTTGGGAGACAATTCGCGTTTCATAAGTCGAAGCAAGGTGGTTTTCCCGCATCCGGACTTTCCGCACACAAGCACGAAATCGCCTCGCTCCACGTCGAGCGAAACGTTTTCGAGCGCGTTTTTGTACGCGCCGTTATAAGCGAACGTCAAATTCTTGATTTCAAATAACGCCATTTTATTTCATCCTTTATTTCAAGCACGAGCGACAATGCGAATATCGCCGCGTAAAGTGCGTAAACGACGCACTCTTTAACTCCGAATTCAAATCCCTTCAAAACGGGATAAAACGACACCTCGGCAAATTTCAATGCGCTCAACACAACGCACCCTATTCCCAGCACCGACGTGCAAATCAATATAATCACGTCCTCCGCCGTCCAATGGAAAACCGAAAAACTCGTGCGTCCTTTCAATCCGTAACCGCGCGCACGCATACTGTCAGCGGTCATTATGGAATTTTCGAGCGCGGACGTAAGCAAAACGGACAACACTCTGAATTTGCTGCATATCTTATCGACATAACTCTTGGACGAATATATGCCGAGTGCCTTTTGCGCCTCGTCGATTTGTTTGTATTTCTTCTTGAATTTCGGAATGAATCCGATAACCATCGAAAGCACGAGCGAAAGTTTGGGAACGGTTCTTCCGAAAAGATATATAAACTTGTCGCTCGTCATAATCTCGGTGTACGCCTTGCACCAGTAATATACTGCAAACAGCATCATCGACGACGACACGCCGTACAAAATCGCTTCTTTCGTGACGGGATTGTCGTTCAAGAAGAACAGAATCGTGTCGCCTTTATGCACGAAAATCGGATTTATCATCGCAACGATTATCATAAGCGGCAAAGAATACGCTATGCTGATAAACAGTTTTTTCGCGCCTATGCAAATTCCGCAAAAACAAATTGCGCACACGAGCGATATTGCAAGCGCATACGGGTTTAACGTGAACATCGTGATTGCAATGGCAAAGAGCAAATACACGAATGCGGTCATAGGATGAAGTCTGTCAAAATATCTCATATCTCCCCCATATAACCGCCGACGTCTCGTCCGAGGTCGCAGGTGTACACCCATTCGACCACGTCTCCGTTTTTAAGCGTGTATTTCGAGCAACCGTAATTTGGAAAAACGCCGTTGACTTTGTACATCCAGCCCGACAGTTCTCCGCAAGAAAACTCGTAAAGTTGATTGATGCCTTGGACGTAAATACTTCCGTAATTTGCCGAATACACGCACTCCATTTGAATTTTGTGATGGCGCACGGCGCGATTAAGCACGTCGTAAACGGTGTCGTCTTTGCGCAAAACCATAACGTAATCGTCCAAAATTATTCCGCTTTGCGGAACGTATTTTTCATATTTCAGATTGTCGTCGAGCTTATCCCAGTTGTCCAAAATAGTGTCGCAACGAATAGAAATCGTTATCGTTTCGCTGTCTTCTTTTATATCGTCGATATGCGTAAGATAATAATCGTCCACGGACTGTATTTTCGTTCCGCACGCGATTATCACAACGATAAAAACGATTATTAAAATTGCGACAATATCTTTTTTCATTATTCTTCGCTTTCGGGCATCGCTTTTGCGAGTTTTGCTTTTTTTCTTTTTTTGACACCTACGCCCACGCCGATTGCCAAAGCCACCGCAACCGTACCCAAAGTGAGCGACAATATCAATGCAAGTTCGAGATTGTCGACTTGCGTTTTGCACTTCATAAGTCCTTCTATATCCGATTGCTCGAGCAGACTTCTATCGTATTCGTCGAGCGCGATATACCTGTCGTAAAGCGAGTATACCGTCTTTTTGTCTTTTAGCGATATTTTATCGAACGGATAAAGTTTTTGCTTGATTTCAATCTTTATGGCGTCGATTTCAGCGGATAAAGTATCGATTTCGTTTTTTGCCTTTTCAAGTTTCGCAACGTAACGTTGCTTGCCGTCAAAGTCGAAAGAGTGCTTTATTTTGGCATACAGGGTAAGAACCTGCGTCTTGTAAGACATATTCAACTTGAGCGGCAAAGCGTCCGTTCTGTCCTTGTCCGCTTGCGTGAACTCCTGCATAGGCTCGATAACGCCTGCGTCTCCGCTATTGTACTCCATCTTTTCTTCGACGTAAGGAATGTCTGCGCTTTTAAGCAACCTCGAAAGTTTTTTGTAGTTGTAAACGTAACTTCTTTCGGACGCGTCAATACAGAGATACTCCTCGTATAATTGCGCAATTTCCGCACGCGACGCAATGGGAGAAACTGCGTCGATTTTTGCTTTTATCGCGGATATTTGCGATTTGACTTCTTCGCTTTGTTCGGGACGAAAATCGTACAATCTTCTCTGTCCTTTCATAAGGCGCATAATAGCCGCCATACCGTAAAGAGCCTGCTCGCTTGCCATCGTGTTGGACTTATCGGGAAGCGAAGTGGGATTGTCCGCGTCATACTCAAACGAATGCAAAAAACCGCCGTCCGAGTTGCGATACTTGATTATGCCGTCCCATAGGGTTTTCCCGTCGCAAACGAAATCCGCGTCGTCGAAAATACTTCTTCCGAGCGAGCATAGCGCAACCGCGACTTGCACCGCGCTCTCGCTGTTTGCGCTTCCCCAACTGACGTAGCCTCCGTCGGTCTGTTGCAGTTCTGACAATTTCTCGAGCGCACGGTCGACCGCCTCTCTTACCTTGCTCGTTTGCGCGGTCTCGGATATGTTTTTATTTATATACGAATATTCTTTTTCGCTGTTGTAATACGGAGCGAGTGCCTGAATCGCCATTGCGGTTATATCGGGGTCGGCAACGGTGCCGCTGAGCGCCCAACCGCCGCCGTCAAGCTCTCTGTTGAGAATATTGAGGATTATATCGTCTCTCGTATAATGCGCGTCGGACGGCACGGCGTAATACATGCTGTCGAGAGTTATAAGCCCCCAAATAAAACCGTTTATGCCCTGTTTGCCGAGAATACCTTTTCCGTCCGAATCGGTTCTGTCATAAGTGCCGTCCGCAATCAAATCGATATTGCCGTCGTTGCCTGCCTTTCTCGGGTTTCCGCCGCAAGCGAGAATGGCAAGAGATATGCGATGCCACTCCGTCGCTTTTGCCTTGTCCAATTTGTTTTCGGTGGCGTATCTTTTGCTAACCGCGTCGGCAATCGTCGCAAGATAACCGCTTTGGTTGTCCTCTATGCCGAGCCTGCCGAGACCTATAGGATACCAATCCCCCGGAGTCGTGCCTGCATATCGTAAAAAAGCGTCGTTTATGAGATACTCGTTCTTTGCGCTGCCGACGTCGGATTTCTTCCAATCGATAATGCCCTGCGCAACTTTTTCAACGTCGGAATAAGCAGTTGCCGCATACGCCGTACCGCTCAACCGATTCAACGGCAAAATCGCAACCGCACATACGATTGCAACGACGAGCATTACCGCAACACCGATTCCGAGAAATTTTTTCTTCATAAATAATACTCTTTTATTTTTGTTAATTCGTCGTCGAGAACGCTTTGCTTCACGTTCCATACTGCGATTTTTCGTATAGTTTCATTGAGTGCGTCGCTACCCTTTCCGTAGTAATCGCGCGCCGCCACGTCGGCAATCAAAGTGTGGATTGTTTTATAATCGGCGTTGTTCGTGTTGTAGTTGCTTCCGCCGAAACCTACCGCGTCGCTTCCTCCCAAATCTGCTCCGAGACAGAGTGTAAACTGCACTCTCACCACGTCTCCGTCTTGCGGATAATAATCGGCAAATCCGTAGTTCGGGAAAGAGCCGTTCACGCTGAACATCCACCCCGAGCCGCTTGCATAATCAAATTCTCCGAGAGTATATTTCCCGTCTTTCGGAGCAATGCTTTCCGCAAAAATCGAAAGACCGTTTTCTTTCATTATTTTCAACAACTCGTCGTTTATCTTGTTGTTTTCAAGCGATAAACCGCCGATTTGCGCAAGATAGAACCCTTTGTCCAACGTTCCCGTGTTCTGATACGTCCACCCGTTTTTCTCTATCTCCGCGCAGAGATATTTGGCGTAATTCACGCCCTTATAAATCTTGACTTCCGTCGGAGCAAGGATATAACCGCAATCGATTGTAAAGCCCTCTATCGACAAAACCGTCGTACCGATACAACCGTCCGCATCCGCGCCGATATAGGTTATGCGCACGTCTTTGTCAGCCGTCTTATTGCCGTACGTTATGTGCGCGCGCAATACGGTTGCTTTGCCGAAAGCGTTCTTATACCTTCCGCCCTCGAAGTTAAGTCTATAACTCGTCTTGACTTGGTCGCTCCATACTTTCGCAATTTCGGACGACGTCAATTCTTCAAAATTTTCGACTCCGTCGTCTGCGTCGAAGTCCGCAAAAAACGTTACGTCGGAGTCCTCGAGTTTTTTCCCGAGTCCGTTTTTTGCCACCACGTCAAACGTCGTTCTATCGCCCTTGAACTGTTTGCCGTCCTCAAGCGTAAACAATTCGAAATACGGCTCTTTATCGCAATACGACACGACGTATTCTTTTTTGTACGTCATATTGTCTTTGCACGCCGCAAGCTCAAAAACGTATTCTCCGTCGTCGGTAAAGACGTACTCGAATTTGATACCGTTACCCTCCAACGCTTTGCCGTCTACGCTCGCTTTCAAATCGCATACATCGCTTCCGTACACCGCAATAGCGCGGAAAGACAACTCTGCCGAGTCGGTCGTGACGGACTTCAAATCCGTATTTATTCTAAAGCCCGAATATTCTATCTTTTCGTCTCTTTGGACTATGACGTCGCCTTTTCTCGCAATAAAACTAAAATCGTATTCGCCTTTCGTCAGCGGCACGGAAAACTTGCCGTCTTTGGAATCGAGCGCATTGCCGCCGCAAAGAACCGTAATACTGCAAGGCAACTCTCCGTAAGTCGCGCTTGCCGAAAAATACAGCACGTCATTGACGATTCTTTTGTCCGTTATATCCGTATATATCGTCACTTCTTGTTTGACGTAAGTGACGGTATAGTCTCTTTCGTATTTATCGTTACCGCCGAAAGCGGCAATCGTTATGGTGTTTTTGCCCTCGTCGAGAATCGCGACGTATTTTCCGTCGTCTCCTATATCGAGAGGTTTTCCGTTTACGCTTACGCCAACGTCGCACGGCTCGTCGTTATAATATGCCGTCGCGGCAAATTCAAGCGTTTGCTCGTACATGACGCATCCGTCGGTAAGCGAGCAAGAGAGCGTGAAATCGCGCTCTGCGTCGCAAGCGACGACGCAGAGCGTCAAAATCACGAGCATCAGCGCAACGAAAACAAGTCGCGCCTTATTTGTATTATTCCTGATACGTTGCATTGAAAATAATTTCCGCCGACAGTCCGTTTTCAAGCGTGACCGTCACTTTGATTTTGAATGAATCGCCGTCAAAGAGCCACCCCGCCATATTGCTTAACGCAAAATTTACGGTTGCACTCGTGTTGTCGCTCGACAACGTTGCCGTAAGATTGTCGTTTTCGGTAAAAGAGCCGTATATGTTTAATTCGACCGTTATCGATGCGATTTTCGCAGCGGACGAACCCATACTACATTGCAATTCGATAGTCCAATCGTCGCTTACCGTATTTCCGCTCGTCGGGGTTTCACTGACGAGTTCGGGGGCTTTTTCAAAGTATTGAGCGTCAAAAATCTTATCAAGCGTGATGCTCTCGCTTTGATTGATTTCCACCTTGATATGATGTTCTTTGGTAACGTCGTAATCCCACATAAGCAAAGTATCGGAATCGAATACGACGGTTGCGACATTATCGGAATATGTAACGTTTATTCCGCTGAACGGCGTGGCAAAACTCGTGGAATAACCGCAATCGACGTATATTTTCACAAGGTTTTCAATCTCTTGTTTTACGCCTGCAACGTTTTCAGCCCAAACGGTAAATGTGAGATTGCCGTTTGTCCACACTACTTTTTGTCCGTCTTTGAGGCCGGTTTTGAGCGTCCATTTGCCGTCTTTAGTTACCGTATACGTCATCGTATCGGAAGTTTTTCCGCCAAAAGACGCTACGATTTCGATTGTGTTGACTCCGTCGATAAGGGTTGCGGTATAACCGTTCGCGCCCTTTTCAATCTCGGTGCCGTTGACTTTGACAGCTACGTTTGCCGCATCGTCTCCATAAGTTGCCGCGACCGTAAAATCAACGGTATCGGTTGCAACCGTCATATTGTTCGCGATGCCTTTTACGTCGATTGAGAAAAACAAATATCTTGCGCCGTAATTCACTTTGCAGTTGCCGCTCCAGTTGTTGCCGAGAGTGACTTTATTGCCCGTTTCGGCGTAATAACCGTATTCGTCAAAGCCTGCGTTCAACGTCGCAGAGCAAACGGAAAACGCGCTATATCCGATAGACGTAAGTTCGCAAGCGGTCAAATCGATGCTCGCAAGAGACTTTGCGTTTACGAATGCGCTCGGTTTGATAACCTTGAGCGTGTTTGGCGCAACGTAAGAGGTTGCGTCGTTGTTTGCGTACTTAATCAATGCGGTTTTGTCAGAATCGTAAAGCGCGCCGTTTTCGGAGGAAAGGAACAGACTTCCGACGTCCACGGTTATGTTTTCAAGACCGCCGATATTACCCAAAAATTGAGCGTTGTCGAGATACTTGAACCCATACTCGCTCTCATACGCTTCGCTTTGCGCTTTCGTAAGATTGAGATTGAGCATTGCGGGAAGTTTGACGTTTTTCACGGCGCAGTAATAAACGCTTTGTCTGCCGAAAACTTCGATTGCCGTCTCGGAAAAGTCAAGCGTATCCGCCTTTACGTACCAGAAACACATCTGTCCCGTCACTTTCAACGAGTCGAGTCCGCTCATATCGATTGAATCAACGTTCCAAGTATCGTTCGTACCGGGATTATAATAGTAGAAGCAATGTTCTCCGAGAACTTCGAGTTTGCTAAGTCCGCTGATGTCGACTCTCTTGAGGTTTACGCAGTTTTGAAAGTTTGAATTTCCGATTTTAGTGATGTTTTTGCAACCGCTGATGTCTACGCTCTTGAGATAATCGTTTTCGCTTATCGCTCTTGCTTCGAGCGTGACGATTTCATCGGAAGCCACGACGAGGTTCTCGAATCTGAATTTACCGTACGACAAATCGAGGACATTTTCTCCGCCCTTTATCGTAAGAGAAACCAACGAGTTCGGTATTGCATAATTATCGGTGCCGACCGTGTATTTATAGCAGTTTTCGGGAATCGTTTCGACCTTTTCAAAAAGTTTTGCGAAATCGTTATTGGATTTTACAAACGGTACGGAAAGACTTTCGAGATTTTTCAACGCCGCAAGCGCGCCTTCTTCGATAGCGGTATAAGATTTGCCGACAACAAGCGTTTTAACTTCGTCCGCATTGCCGATTGCGTTTGCTTTGATACCGATTACGGGTTTCGAATCGTAAGTTTCGGGCAAAACGAGATTTTCCGCACCTTTGATGTATGTAAGCACATACGCGCTTTGGTCGTCGGTTGCTTCGTACGCGACGAGAATTTCCCACGTTGCTTTTACGGTCACGTTCGCAGTTACGGTCACGGAGGTTACGATTTCGCCGTCAAGCGTCCACGCTTTTAATTGCGCGTTTTCTTTTTCGGGAACGTATTTGCTCAAGTCGACGACCGTGTTCTCGTCCACGGTAACGCTCGTGCTTTCCATACTTCCGCCGTCGAGGTCGAAAGTCAGCGTGTAGCGATTGACAGACGGTTTTTCGTCGCCGTTACCGTCGTTCGTATCGCACGCGACAAACAAACACACGCACAGCATCAATGCAAGAAGCACCGATAACAATTTGATTTTTTTCATTGATTTCTCCTTTGTTTTATTAAAACAAAACACTCAAATCTTTCCGAAAAATTCCACAAAAAAAGCGAAACGTCCGAAACCGGCGTTCGCTTCTCACCACAACGACTACCGAATACGGTGGCGTGCTGACTCAAGACAACAAACAGACTTATCCTCATATAATCGTCTAATACAGCAATGGCGGTTGTTCGGGACTCAAACCCGATTTCCTAAATCTACTCAGTTGACAACTTTTCAAACCGTATCAATCATCATATTCAGTTTTATACGATTATACACCAAAACGCCTCCCTTCACAACTGTTTGATTCAAATACGGTTTTGTATTCTATACAAAAGAATCGTTCTTTGCTTGTCACGCTTGCGAAAAGAAATCCGTTTTATATAGCTTTTTCGCTCGATTTGCCTATAATATATTAAATCGCAAGTGCCGTAAAAAATATTGTATTACGATAAAAAACGTGATATTATCAAATAAACAATCGCTGCGAGGTATTTATGGATATTATCGACAACAAAAAAGACTTGAAAAAAGTGATTAAAGCAATGCGAATCGTATGGTGCTTTACGTTTCTGATTGCCGTCGTATTCCTTGCGCTCGGTATCAATTCGCTCGTAACGGCAGGTCCGTTTTTTGAAAACGAGAGCGAAGCGCTTCTTCCCAAAAACGGCGCAATCGCTATGACCGTCATCGGCGGTTTTTGCGCAATGGCAACGGTGTTTTTGACGTTCTTCTCTTTCGTCGTGCCTGCAATGACAAAACTTGCGCCGAAAATCAGCGGAGTTATGCTCGAAGCAAACAAAGACAACATTCAAAATATCGTACGCACGGTAAGCGACGCAAACAAACAGCAAACCTCCGAAGCGGAAGGCGAAACGATGTTCTGCCACAACTGCGGACAAAAAATCGCAAAAGACTCCGTGTATTGCAAACATTGCGGCGCAAAACAATAACCCGATTACAAAATTTGACTGCGTAGCGCGCATATGTTCCGCGCCGTATAACGCGTCATAGAAAAACGTCCAAAGGATTATTATGAAAAAAATCTTACGCATAGACCTCGATTACAACTGGGTACTCACTCGCATAGACGACGCAAAGTATCCAATCGAAGTTCTCAAAGACAAGTTCCTGAAAGGAAAAACAAGCAAGATAAGCGAATCGTATCTGCATCTGACGCTATCCGTCGAAGAAAACGACTACGAAAAGACGAAAAACAAAATTTCGTCGTTTTTTGCTTACAAATACGGAAAAAACAACGTTTACGCATTGCGTTTTTCCGATTTCGAGCCGAGCGAAGCCGATGAAAAAGCGGCAAATAAAAGCGCAAGCGATGTCGAAGAAATCGTATCTTTGGACGATACTCTCGAGCTTGTAAACGTCCTCGTCGGCGCACGGGAATACAAATCGCTGATAAAAGAACTCGTTTCTATAGCCCCCGAAATGCAGAAAAACGGCGCGCAAGACGTATTTATGTCGCAAAGTTATCTCTTTTCGATAGGCGACGGATGCGGACTTTCGACGTACCTTTCCATACTCGCAAGAATCGTGAACGGATTGTCGCTTGCAAAGATAGCGGCTGAAACTCCCGTTCTCGAGGTCTCTCTCGAGATGTCCGACAAACCCAAAGAGGACTTGGCAACGGCAAGCGAGGCATTGACGAAATTCGAGGATGACGACGCACGCGTCGTTTGCTTCGACATAAGCAAGTGGATTGACAAAACCGACTCGGAAGATTTCAAAAACTTTATGAAAAACGCCCAAAAGGCAAGCAAAAAGCACGTCGTCGTTTTCAGAGTGCCGTTTGTCGAAAAGGACGTCCTCAGCAAAGTAGAAACTTCGCTTAAAGACATTTCTTATATCAAAACGTTGGCTTTCCCTCCGTTTGACGCGACCGAAACGAAAGAGATAGCAAAGCGCGACTTTGAAAAATACGGTATGAACGTATCTTCAGGTGCGTGGGAATACATATTCAAGCGCATCGCGCAAGAAAAAAGCGACGGCAAATTTTACGGACTCAACACAATCAAAAAAGTCGTTAAAGAAATCGTTTACAACAAATACGTTTCAGTAGCAAACGGTGCAAAAAACACCGCTTTGATAGGCGTTAACGACGCAAAAAAAGTTTGCGCCGATTCTTCGGACAATTCAGAGGGTATGGCGCAACTCGACAAGCTCGTCGGCTGTGAAAAAATCAAAGCGCAAATTCAAGAAATCATTGCGCAAATCGAGTTGTCGAAAGCCGAAAACGGTCCCGACAGACCTTGCCTTCATATGCGCTTCGTCGGAAGCCCAGGAACGGGTAAAACCACGGTCGCAAGAATACTCGGAAAAATCCTCAAAGAAAAAGGCGTGCTTCGCATAGGCAATCTTTACGAATATAAAGGCAGGGATTTCTGCGGACAGTATATAGGCGAAACCGCGCCCAAAACGTCGGGTATGTGCCGCGATGCGTACGGCTCGGTGCTTTTCATAGACGAGGCGTATACTCTTTATAGAGGCGACGGCAACACAAGAGACTACGGCGTGGAGGCAATAGACACTCTCATATCCGAAATGGAAAACCACAAAAACGACCTCGTAGTCATTATGGCAGGCTATACCGACGATATGGAAATGCTTATGGAAGCCAATCGCGGTCTGAAAAGCAGAATGCCCTACACCATAGAATTTCCGAACTTCACTCGCACGCAACTTTTCGAGATATACAAGTCTATGGCGTCAAACAAGTTTAAGGTGGCAAGCGACCTGTATCCCGTCGTCGAAGAATACTTCTCGAAACTGTCGGACGAGGTTATCGGCTCTAAAAAATTCAGCAACGCGCGCTTCGTCAGAAATCTGTTTGAACGGACGTGGGCAAAAGCCGCAATGAGAAGCCAACTCGAAGGACAGAATTCGGTTACTCTTTGCGCCTGCGACTTCAATAACGCCGCAAGCGAAAAAGACTTTGCGTTCAAGACGGAAAAGAAAATCAAACTCGGTTTTTGAGAAATAGGATTGATATATGAAAATACCTTTCAAACAAAAAAAACTATCTGCCGCCGTATATAAGAACTTGTGCAAAGTCCTTGACGAGGACGGCGTAAAATACACCAAAAACAAGAAAAAGTTGTCGTTAAACTGCATTATGCGCGGGAAAAACACTCCCGTTGGACTCAATGCAATCGTTGATGCGAACCCGATGATTTTGCTTGCGATGTCCCCTCTCGTATTCGTCGTTCCGAAAGAGCGCAGAGACGTGGTCGCGGTTGCCGTAAGCGACGTGAACGCATACCTGTCGGACGGACACTTCGATTTCAACTATCAGACGGGCGAAATAGTTTTCCGAATCGTTCTGTGCTTTGCAAACAGCATAATAAGCAAACAAACGCTAAGGTATATCACGTCTACCGTGTTAAAAACCGTGGACAGCTACAACGACAAGTTGATGGCTATCGCGACGAACGATTCGAGCATAGAAGATGCGCTGAAATTGCTGCGCTAAAGGAGTCGATATGCAGAACGCCGATTTTACACTTGCAAAAAACGTATACGATATGATAGTTTCGACTTTGGAAAGTCAAGATTTCAAATTGCAAAAAAACGACGACGAATTGAAAGTGGCTTTCCAAATAGAAACGGACAGCCTCCCAATCGTATTTTCCGTCGTAACGGATGCCCAAAGACAGTTGATACGAATCATTGCGGGATATTCCATAGTTTTTCCGCAAGAAAAACGCCTCGACGGTGCAATAGCCACTTGTATGACAAACTGCAATCTCGTCGCAGGCGGTTTCGATTACGATTACGAAACAGGTATGGTCGTCTACAGAGTATCCTCGAGTTTCTCGGGCGGCGTCATCTCCCCCGACGTGCTTATGTATTTGATTCAAACCGCACATAGCGTATGCTTTGCATACGATGACGACCTCGACAAGCTCGCCAAAGGACAAACCACTCTCGACTCGTATCTTTATATGTTTGACGAGGACTGATTTCGTTTTGTCCCCCCCCCACACACAAAAAAAATAACCGACAAATCAAGCACTCCATACGGAGTGCTTGATTTGCTGGCGGAGCGATCGCCAATAAAAATGCCATATCCGTTATTGATGTCATATATATAAGCTTTCTGTTTTTTTGCCGAACTAAAGGCAGTTAGTTATGATTTAATAGTTCTTTAATCAAAAATGCAATATTGTTGTCATTTTTTATATAATTATTTAAAGCAGTTAAGTCTACATCAAAATCTCGCAACAACAAATACCTTAAACATATCCACATCAATTCGGTAACATAAACCAATTCGCTTTCTTTTAAAATGTTTTTGTTTGAGCCATAATGTGTATGCCAATTCCTAGAGTGATAGATTTTATTTATTAAACTTGATTTCTTCTTACTATTTATAAGTTCAGAAAATTTATTATTACTCAAATTATCGACATCTCGAAAAAGTTTAGATATTATTTGTCTAAACGATATTTGATTATTGTACTTAAGCGTATTTTTTAACCATTCGTTTTCTTCTTCGTTCAGTTTTTCAGATATTACACTTAACATTTCGTCAAACCTTTTATTATCTGTTGTTGGCGTTAATTCAATAATATTTCTATAATAATCTTCTAAAACTCCACATAGATTTATAAATGAGGTTATCGGTTTTAATTTTTTTTCATGCTTAAACGAAACAATATATTCTGTTAACGAATTAATTATATTGCTATATTTATCATATTTCTCAATATATGTTTTAATAGATTTTTGAATATGTTCACTATTTAAATATATCTTATCAATATTAGATATCTTATTATCTAATTCTGTATCTAGTCTTACATCATATATACTTGCGATGTGTCTTTTTTGGGAAAATAATTTTATTTCTTTCATTAAAACTAACCTGTTTAGTAAAAGATTAAAAAATTTTACTATGATATTCTCATCATATAAAAGCTTTTTATAGTAAAAATCTATTAAAGAATTTTTATCAATTATCAAATTGCTACAATCAATTAAAACTTTACTTCTACATGTAAAGTAATTTGAATCTTTATTGTTTTCATTCGTTATCCATGATCGGGCAATACTATATTCTCTGTCTTTTATTTTAAATGCGATTTTGTCCGAATTATGTTTACATAAAAAAGAATAATCTAAACAATTATCACTTAATTTTTTTTCAAATGTAGTATTCTCTAAATAATTTTCTAAAGCATTTGCTTCCATAACAATTCTGTCAAACGATGTATTGAGACTATCTATATTTTTAAAATCGAAACAGGTTTCACATGAATATCGACAGGTTTCATATCCTGGAATAGACAAAGAGCAATTCAGAACCATACATCTAGAAAGAATAAGCAAATGGCCATTTTGAGTAAAACCATAAATCATTGGATGCTCTTTAAAATCGTTTGATCCACTAAAATCCTCAAAAGATCCATTTAGTTGCAATATCAAATTTTTGTTGCTATAAGTAAATGTTCCTGAAATACTTTTATCGTCATTAAAAATTTCTTCAATTGATAAAGCCCACATTCCTACATATTCCATAATTTTCTCCTGTTTTTATATTGTACCATAAAAAACATAGCTTTTGTAGAGCTATTTATAATTTTATAAAATAAATATTATAATATTTTTATAATAGAAATCTTATGAAAATTTATAATAAATTGATTAGGGATAAAATTCCAAAGATTATTATTGAGAGAATGACAAAAACTGTGTGACAAGATTTTGTCTAACGATGAATATTTAGAAAGTCTCAATATTAAATTTCAAAAAGAATTAAAATAACTCCTTTAAAGCTGCGATATAGAAGAACTTGCCAATTTGGAAGAAATTCTAAGAGCAATCTTCGACACTAAAAGTGTTTATTATGCAGAATTTGAAAAATAAAAAACAACCCCCTACTGTTTGTAGCAATTTAACGGTTTGCTATCGAAGATGCAGGGATTTGTTTAATAGCGAGCGTCGAGCGTGCTCGAAAAGCGAAGCGTCTATGCTAAACAAACTTGTGCTTTCGCACATCGTGCGATGCACGGAACACTGCGTGTATTGTTTGTTTGCTATGTCCTCTACGCTCATTATCCGCAAATGCTTTGCGCTTGCGTCTCTCTTCGCTTGTGGTCAGCCTGGCGGTGCCGGCGTTCGGCAACACCGTTGCCCACGCATATACGATATGCGTGAAATCCCTCGATTCGGTAACAAAAAAGCACTCCGTACGGAGTGCTTGATTTGCTGGCGGAGCATTAGTAACGTAAATCGAATAGATATTGAATATTTCGTTCAAATTTTATTCATTCTAACAGCTTCGTGATATTTTTTATAAAATCACTTAAATTCTCTATAGTAAAAATATCTTCACACAAATAAATAATAAACCTTTCTTCGTCTATATTGAGACTATTTAAGTTAGACAACAGTATATTATATAATGCCTTACCAGATTTATCTTGTTTTTGTTTTGTCCGTTCATCATTTTCATAATCTTGTATAATTGATTTAAGTGATTTTTGGTTAAAGTATTTATCACCAAGCAGTTTAGTAAAACATAGGTCTTTCTCCTCAATCAACTTGTGATATAGGTACTTTTCAATACTTAATATTGGTAAGAAAGTCTTTGGCAAGCTCGTGTATTGTTGAGAATTTAAGTAAGCCATTTGCATAGAGTTGGTTTTTACATCTCCATCAAATATACTTATAATACGTTTACCAACTCCCAAGGTATTATAAGTGACCAAATCTTTATGCAGTTTTATCATCTGGGTACAACCGCCCGCTGGCAAAACGCAACATAATTTGCTTTGAGCCAATCTATTATCTCGAATTGCTTTTTCAACAACTGCTTTCGCAAGTTCATCTTCTACAAGGATTAGAAAATCAAACCCATTTGGTACATATAAATTTCTAATAGCATAATTAGGATAACAAGGATTAATCAACTCTACTTTACCATCATTATTCTCAACGAGAAAAAGATTTTTGGGAGATATTCTTTGTACTAGTTCCGCTGAGTGCGTTGAAAAATATATAACCAAGTCAAGACTACTTGTTTTCACCAAATTTGATAGAACTTCAATTAAACGATCTATAGCACTTGGATGAAGTGCTAACTCTATTTCATCAATCAAAAACAACAATTTATCATTGTGCCGCCCGCGAATTACCAAATTGTTCAAAAAATCAAACAAGGATATTAACATGCTCTCGCCGCTACTCATTCTATATTGACTTATAGTGACATTGTCATTAACAGTGAAAAAATATGGCATTCCCTTAAATCCATTTTTAGCAGCGATACCACGGTTTTTTATTTTTTTTAATCCTTTATAATAATCTTTCTTATTGTGAAGAATATATCCTAGTGACTCTGACACATATTTATCTGCATTGGTCAAATAATCTTCAAAATTCGGTGAAGACATAAAGTTATCGATGATAGAATAATCATCAAATCTACTACCATAAAAAATACTGCCTTCGTAAAATCCCTCACAGTGGTTTCTTGCTTTTACAACAGCAGTGCGTTTCCCGTTTTTCAAAATTGTTATATACTCACCTGTTGTAAATTTCCCATTTCGTTGTTTTTTCCAGACATCTTGACAATTTGAAATCGATATATTAATAAAAGAAGATTCGTCAAAATCATATGGTTTTAACATTTTTGCGGATGTTGTTTTTATCAGCAAAGACGTAGCCAACATCAAAGTGCTTTTCCCGCAACCATTTTCCCCTACAAATGCATATAACCCCTTTTCAAAAGGGATGGAAATATTTGCAGATTTAATATTTTTTATATTATTAATCATTAGTTCTATGCTATTCATAATCTTCTCCTTTTCATTTTTTTAACACAAACAAATACTCGTTGACAAGTAAAAGAGAATTAAACTTTATGCTATTTGTTTTTCCTTAGTTCGTGGTTTTGCAGTTGTATTGCTCTTTGATTATAATCGCTTTCTTCTTGAACCCTGCCATTTCAAAAATTCGCATTGTTTCAAACGCCAATGGTTGAACCATACCTTTTTAACGAGTATTTTTTATAAGTATAGCACAAAGCTTATTCCTTTTCAATACCCGATAGCATTCGTACGTGACTTTGCACGTTTCGTATAAAAACCTTTAAGCGCACTCCCACATCTTTTTCCTTTGTTTTATATTCTTAATAAGATCAGCAATATAATTTATATTAAAAACATAACGCTTCATTTGTCATCTTGCGATATTACACTTTTTAACTCTTCTTTGCTAAATGCAGAAATTTCTATAACCTCATTTTTTACAGTTTCACTAATATTAATTTTTATATCCGTTAAATCAAGCATTTTATAGTTTTCACTACACAGTTTTCGAATTGACTTTATATTTGCGATTATTTGTTTTAGCCAATCAGAATTGTTTTTTAATAGCCAAATTCCGTTGCCTATATCTACAAGGATCAAGTGTGTCTCAGAATGTTCCAATCGTGCGATTTCGTTATCGGTAAGATAAAAACCGCCGTTTTTAATATTCTTTACCTCAATTCCGCAGTCAAAAAGCCTAATATCATATCCGTATTCTTTGTTGTTCGACACGTCAACAAAATCTATCCCTCGTTTTAAACCCAAACAATCCGTTAGGAATGAAACGAAATACTTTTCTGCTTTTCTGCCGCTGTAAATTCTTTTTGCAGCATCCTTTATCGTGCCGTTTACACGGCGTATATCGTACGTATGCTCATAATAAGCCGCCATCGGAAGAACACGCCTTAACTCGTCGCGATTGAATTGAGCGATTATTCGACTATCGTGAATAGCCTCAAGCAAAACGCCATTTCCTTGTTCGCTGTGAGGTAACGTTTGTTCATTCAGGAATTCATACAGAACAGGAATTGCAGCTTTTAGAAATCCTTTTTCTATATACGAACTTCTACCCTTAGAAGAAAACTCGTCAAGAATATTATTGTAAAAAACACAATGTTTGTCACGAATGTCTGGTTCTAAGCTTTTTACCGTAAAAATAGCAGTTTCGTCGACTTTATTAAATCCGAGATATTCGAACAAATATTCTAAAGCATTTGCGTAAGAGTTTGCAGTCCCTGTTAGGCTTCCGAATTTTGATTCACAAAACGCTTTATAATTTAAAACAAATTCTTCTGTTTGCATAATAATCCTCAATAACAGGGTATTATTTTCTATTATTATACCATATATCAAATCAGCTTTCAAGACCTATCAATTATAAACGGTACCATTTCTAAAGCAAAAAGTGTAATCAAAATAAAGAATCAGGGCAAAAGAAAAACCGCCAAACCCTACTGTTTAGTAGCAGTTTAGCGGTTCGTTGGCGGAGAAGCAGGGATTTGAACCCTGGCTACGATTCACTCGTACTACTCCCTTAGCAGGGGAGCCCCTTCGGCCTCTTGGGTACTTCTCCGTAACTGCCGAAAACATTGTGTTTTTGCACGTTTAGCTTGCTTATAATATCACAGCACCGCCCCAATGTCAATAATTTTGGATTGATTGCAATCGAAAACTTGCGTCACGGCAATTCTCGGCTATTTTGCCATTTTAATGTGCATCTCTCTCATTCCTTCCACCTGTTCGCAAATTTGTTTCAGGTTGCAATGCTGGCAATCGACAAGCACGTTGTCGAGCAAGTGGTTGAGAGCATCGAGAATATCTGCTGATTTTTGTGCAAAGTCGCATATAAGGTCGTAATCTACTTTGGCGTCTGCCACAAAAACGACCGTCACGGCACGCACGACGTCTTTGGAAAGATAGTTTGCTATCGTAGTTGCTCCGAGTTTTTCAAAAGACAATCCGTCTTTGATTGCGGATTTGCTTACGCGCACCTGTTCCCTGTGTGAAAAAGACGACGCGCGCATCATAAAGCCCGACACGTTTTCTTTGTACTTTTCGTACTCCAACGACTTGATAAGGTCGAATATCTCCTGTTCGTCGTCCGGAGACTCCTTGAGATTGATTATTACGATTTTTGCATAAGCGCAATCTTTCTTAATCTCGCAAAGCTCTTTTCCGACAACGACAACGCGGTTTTCGATTTCGAGCGTATCGGTAACGACGGTCGCGCACGCACTCGGGGCGTCCGAACCGCCCAGTTCGAAAGCGCAGTCTTTGAGCAGGACAAGTTCGCTATGCTCCGAGGTGGGCAGAACTTTGCTTTCGTCGTATGCATAAGTCCTGATTTTGTCGCTCTTTAACACGTCCTCGAGCGATTGTATGTCTTTGTCAAAAAGTTTTATCAAGCCTGAACGCCTCCGCTTTTTTGCTTTTGTTTTTCAAAATCGATATTTTATCCTATAATACCGATAGCTTTAAGTGCCGTTTGCACACCTTTTACCATTTCGGAATCGCTTGGCAAATCAAACACGTTATCGCCGTTCAAATCGAATTCGGCAAGATTTCTGTCGTCTTTTATCGTTGCGAGCAGTTGCACTCCGTCGTAGTCGAGAGACTTCACGATTTCTTCGTCTGTAACCCTGTTTACGATGATGCCGATTTTCTTATACATAACGAGTTCGTCCGCAACTTTCTTAATGGTTTTGCACACGTCTCTGCCTTTTTTGGACTGGTCCGTAACGAGAATAAGATGCGTGACTTTTTCCATAACTCTGCGGTTGATTTGCTCTATACCCGCCTCTCCGTCTATGACGACGTAGTCGAACTCGGACGACAACATACTTATAACGTCTTTGAGATACGCGTTGATTTTGCAATAGCACCCTGCGCTTTCCGGACGACCGACCGCGATAAAAGCGTACCCGTCTTTTTCGACCATAGCGTCAAACAGACGGAAGCGCGCCTCGTTGAGCAACTCTATGGCTTTGCCGTTGTTGCCGTCCTCGACGTTTTCGATAATGCTTTTGCGAATGTCGTCGATTGTCATTTTGACGTCTACGCCGAGCGCGGTGGAAAGTCCCACTGCGGGGTCCGCGTCTATTGCGAGAATGCGTTTGTCTTTATAATTGTCCGCCAACGTGCGAACTATCGTTGCCGCGAGCGACGTTTTTCCCACACCGCCTTTTCCTGCGACCGCAATAATCGTTGCTTCAGACATATAATGCCTCCAAAAGGAAAAATCAATGTATATATTTTACACCATTACTATTGTTTTGTCCATCTCGAAAACGTCTATGCATGCTCTTTTTATGCAAAAAACGCCCCATCACGCATCGGAATAATCGCTCATATATTGAGATATGTGCGGAATAGTGGGATATACAGGGTATCAAAACGCAAAAAACATCGTCATAGACGGATTGAAAACGCTTGAGTATCGAGGATACGACAGCGCAGGCATCGCTTTGTCGGACGACGATTTGCACGTTTTCAAAACGGCAGGCAGAGTGTCCGAACTCGAAAAACTTTTGCCCGACGTTGTCGCTCACGTCGCAATAGGGCATACGAGATGGGCAACGCACGGAGAACCGAACGCCAAAAACGCGCATCCGCATCTTTCGTTCGACGGAAAAATCGCAGTCGTTCACAACGGCGTGATAACCAACTGCGAAAATCTGAAATCTATGCTTGTCGCAAGAGGTATTCGTTTTCGCTCGTCCACGGACAGCGAAATAATCGCGCATCTGCTTGCGCTGGAAGATACGAGCGATATGATTAAAGCCGTCGAGAACGTAGGAAAGAAGTTGGAAGGCGCAACGACGTTTCTCGCAATCAAAGCAGGCGACGACGCAATATACTCCAGAAGATACGGCGCGTCCTTGGCAATAGGCTTGGGCGACGGCGAAAATATCGTTGCAAGCGACACTTTGGCAATATCCAGACACACGCAAAAAATCGTGATTTTGCAAGACGGCGAATGCGCGAAAATAACGCCGCGCGGCGCGGAATTTTTCAAAGACGGACTTCAAATCTCAAAACAAGCGATGAAAATAAAGCGCACCGCTCCGAAAGAATGTTCTTGCCATATGCGTACGGAAATCGACGAAATCCCGGACGCAATTACTCGCACTTTCCGAGAAATAACCAAAACCCTCGACAACGATACTTTGTTTTGGTTGAAAACCGCCGAAAAAATCTATTTTTGCGGTTGCGGAACGGCGTATCACGCAGGTCTGTACGGCAAATATCTGTTTGAAAAATTGTTACACATACCCTGCGAAGCCGTAGTGGCAAGCGAGTTCGACGCGGAACGTTTCGTAAACGAAAAATGCGTCGGAATATTCATAACTCAAAGCGGCGAAACCGCCGACACTCTTATCGCGCTTTCCGAATGCAAAAGAAAAGGCGCGAAAACCGTTGCCGTAACCAACGTGAGCGGGAGCAGTATTTGCTTCGAAGCGGACAAGACGTTTCTGTTGGACGCAGGAGCGGAAGTTGCCGTTGCCGCAACGAAATCTTACAACTGCCAACTGTTCGCGCTGTACGTCATAGCCAAAGCGTGTATATCTCAAGACGTAACGGACAAAGACGCCGAAAGGCTATGCGACGCGCTGAAACTATGTTCGTCCGTATCGCTGTACGAGGACAGAATAAAAAAGGCAAATCTGTTCTTCGTCGGAAAAGGCGTAGACAACGTAACGGCAAAAGAGGGCGCGCTTAAGTTTAAGGAAATTACCTACAAGATGACCGACGCTTATCAGGCAGGCGAACTGAAACACGGAGCGATTGCTCTTATCGACGACAAAAGCGCGGTCGTGGCAGTCGTCACAAACGCAAACGACAAACACCGCATAGAAGCGACCGTAAGCGAATTGCGCTCTCGCGGAGCGTACGTTACAGCCCTGTCGGCAGTCGGAGACGTGGGCGCAAACAAAACGTATCCCCTGCCGTTTATCGGAGACGAAAATCTGTATCCGATATTGTCCGTAATTCCCCTGCAGAACCTTGCGCTTACGGCATCGCTGTGCCTCGGACTCAACCCCGACAAACCGCGCAATCTTGCAAAAAGCGTTACCGTAATATAAAAAATCGAATCAACTTTAATTTGTATTAAAACACAAAAACGGCGGTTTATCCGTCGTTTTTGCGCATATAAAAGTTAGATTTTGATATTACAAGTTTTTATCGAGCCACCTCGCAACCGAAGCGCAGTCCTCGCACACGAGAATATCCGCTCTCGAATCCAAGTGCGTGGACGACTTGTTTATCACGGCAATAGTATCTCCGTCAAAGTAGTCTACGAGTCCTGCCGCAGGATATACCACGAGCGAAGTTCCTATCACTATAAGCATATCCGCATTTTGCAAAGCGGACACCGAATCGCGCAGATTGCGAGAATCGAGCGACTCTCCGTACAACACAACGTCGGGTTTTATAATTCCTCCGCACTCGTCGCAACGAGGCGTTCCGCAAGATGAAAATATATAATCGAGGTCGAAAAATTTTCCGCAACTTTCGCAATAATTTCTATGCACCGAACCGTGCAATTCACACACTTTTTTACTGCCTGCGCTCTGGTGCAAACCGTCGATGTTCTGCGTTATGACAAGTGATATTTTCCCCTCCTTTTCAAGGCGAGCCAAGAGCAAATGCATTGCGTTCGGCTTTGCGGAAGGATAAAGCATTTTCGACTTGTAAAAACCGTAAAAGTCGTCAACGTCGGTAAGGAAAAAATCGTGCGAAATAATCTCCTCCGCACAGTATTTTCCGTATCTCGTGGAGTATAAACCGTGTGCGCTTCTGAAATCGGGAATGCCGCTCGGGACAGAAATTCCCGCTCCGCTCAACACGACGATTCGATTGTGAGAGCGAATTGCCGCCGCAAGTTTTTCAAGCGCGATATTCGTGTTTGCATCAAATAATTTTTGAGTGTTTTCCATAATCGCCTCTATAAAATTATATCACTTGAAAAACCGCATATCAAGTGGTATAATGCTTGATATAAGAGGTAAAAGATGTTTAATAACGATATGTACGAGTTGGGAAGCAAGCGTTCCGTTATACGCGAACTGTTCGAATACGGCAAAAAACGCGTCGAAAAAGAAGGCGCAAACAGCGTGTTCGATTTTTCGCTCGGCAATCCCAATGTTCCTGCTCCGCCGTGCGTGAAAGAAGCGTTGCTTTCGCTTGTCGAAAGCGGCTCGGACGTTCACGGCTACACGTCGGCGCAAGGCGACGCAAGCGTGCGAAACGCGATTGCGAATCACATTCGGACAAAATTCGGAGCAGACGTTTACGCGGACAATATTTATATGACTTGCGGCGCGGCGGCGTCCTTATGCATAACTTTGCGCGCCCTCTGCGAAAGCGACGACGAATTTGTGATTATCGCGCCGTATTTTCCCGAATATAAGGTGTTTATCGAAGCGCAAGGCGGAAAAGTCGTCGCGGCAAAATACGACGAACAAACTTTCCAAATAGATTTCGACTCGCTCGAGTCTTGCCTCTCCCCTCGCACGAAAGCGGTTATCATCAACTCTCCCAACAATCCGAGCGGAGCGATTTACGGAGAACAAACGATACGCCGCCTTGCATCTTTGCTCAAAGATAAAAGCGATTTGTACGGTCATTCCGTATTCGTTATATCGGACGAGCCGTACAGAGAGCTTGCCTACGACGGCATCGACGTGCCGTATATTATGAACTATTACGACGATTCGCTCGTGTGCTACAGCTATTCAAAATCGTTGTCTCTCCCAGGCGAACGCATAGGATATATTGCGGTAAATCCCAAGGCGCATCGCTCAAAAGATTTGTATCTCGCAATTTGCGGAGCAGGCAGAGCCTTAGGTTACGTCTGCGCCCCGTCCACTTATCAAAGAGTGGTAGAAAAATGTGTGGACGCACTTCCCGATTTGTCCGCTTACAAGCGCAACCGCGACCTCTTATATAGCGAGCTTACGAGAATCGGCTACGACTGCGTACACCCCGACGGAGCGTTTTATATGTTCGTAAAAGCACTCGAGGACGATGCAAACGCCTTTTCGGATAACGCCAAAAAACTCGGCTTGTTGTTGGTATCGGGAGACGATTTCGGAGCGTCGGGATACGTTCGCATCGCTTACTGCGTAAGTTACGAAACCATTAGGCAATCCATTCCCGCATTCGAAAAACTGTATAACGAATACAAAACAAAATAACGCTTGCAACTATATAAAACGACGCTTGCGTCTAACGGTTTTTCGATTTCGCGAAGTTAAAAACGGCGTCGTTTACGCCTCAGTCGTTCTAGTTTTTATTGTAAAACCGAGGTTTTTACAAAACAAAAACGGCACTTTAAGTGCCGTTTTTTATATTATTTACTTTAATCAAGCATTGCCCGAACACCACTTAAGCACGCCCTTATTCAACTCGAGAGTCGTACCGTTGTAATAAAGAATCGAACCGTACATCACTATAGTGTCTCCGACTTGCGGCTGATATGACAAGGCGTTATACTTGCTTCCGCTTTCGTCGTAAATACCGTATACGAACAGTTGATTGCCTTCGTCGTCCTCGATATAGCAGTTACCGTAAGTGGTATTGGAAATGCTTTTAATCTTTCCGACGATGATAATGCTTTCGGTCGATTCTCCGCTACCGAGAGTGCTTGCAAGAGCAAGTGCTTTGCTCACGGTATACACGTTGGGCATATACTCCGAACACTCGTCGCACTTATAGTCTCCGTCCGCATCGGCGCAAGTATGATTGCTTACGGCCGCGCCGCAATCGTCGCATTTTCCGTCGGAATTTGCGTCGGCGTGGATATGCGCGGAGCATTTATCGCACTTATAATCTCCGTCGGTATCGACGTGATTTGCGCAAGTGAAAGATTTGGAGCATTTGTCGCAAATACCGTCGCTGTCCGCGTCAACGTGTCCCGAGCATTGCGTGCCGAAATTGCCCGCTTTGATATATTCGATGATGCAATCTCTCGGGTACGCAGTCGTTCCGAGCGTTTTTACGACGGTCAGATTGTTTTTCGTATAATCGCTATTGTACGAATCGGTCACGATGTAATATGTATCGTTCAGACCGCTGCCGCTCCGCAAATTAGCTTCTATCGTAGACGCGTTTGTGCCTCTCGCATAAACGTAGCTCGAATTATTGAAATATCTCGACAACAAGTCGCTACCCTTAATCGAGCAAAGTTGCATCTCGTTATCAAACGGGAACAGCGTTTGAATCTGTCCGACGGTAACGTTTCCGACAGGAAGACAATACGGGTCTCTTACGTTAAGATAGCCGCCTGCAAGCACGATGTCGTAATCCGCGCCCCAAACGCTTTGTCCTTTCATAAGGTACGCCTTTGCCATAGCCGCAGTCAACGCCGAGGAATCGCGATAAGTATCGTTATACCCCACAACCTCGTTGGGGTCTCCGATTTCATCGGCGTATTTTTCGATAAGTCGATTGATAATATCGTCGCTTTGCTCGGTTTTGTACACGCTGTTTGCGATTATGCTGACCGTGGTAACTTTTTGCCCCGTGAGGATGTTGTACGAAAGCGTGGCTTGAGATATGCCGTCGTTATATCCGCCGCCTTGCGCGTGATACACACCGTACGAATCTTTGAGCGTATAAGAACAATGCGTATGCCCTTCGAACACCACGTCGACGTATCCGTTTGAAAGCGAAGCGTCATACCAATCGCTCATTGCACTGTCGGAAATGTCTTGCAAGGACGAACTGCTTCCCGAATAGCCGTCGTGAATGGAATAAATGATGTAGTTTACGCCTTCTTCGTTGCGAAGTCTCGTTGCCTCGGCTTTTACGAGAGCGGTAAGCGCGCTTCCCGTCTTGAAATTAACGTCGCTGCACATACTTGCCGAAATCGACGAATAGCAATCTCCGATTGCTCCGATAATGCCTATCTTGATTCCGCCCATAGTTACCACCGTAGAGGGTTGACAGTAAGACACTCTCTGGTTGGTGGAATTGTCGTACACGTTGATTGCAAGGAACGGGAAATTCGCAAGTTGCGCGTTGGACTTGATTTTGTCAGTTTTCCAGTCGAACTCGTGATTGCCGAGCGTCATAGACGTGCAGTTGACGTAATTAAGCCATTCGGTTGCGAGTTTGCCTTTGGTATTGTTGGACTCCGTGCTACCCTGCCACATATCTCCCGAAGAAAGCACGAGCGAATAACCGCTGTTTTGCGCATTCAAAAGATAAGTGGTAAGTTCGTCGACGCCGGGTTGCGTGGACGTATCGGCATACATACCGTGCAAGTCGTTTATTGCAAAAAACGTAAATACGACTATAAGATTTCTTCTGCACTCGTCGCAAATATCGTCGTTGTTTGCATCTGCGTGAGCGCAGACGAAAGTAACGCTGCAATTATCGCAAACGCCGTTGCCGTCCTCGTCGATATGTTTGTCACATACGACTTCCACCGTCGCGCCGCACTTGTCGCACTCTCCGTTTTTATCCTCGTCGACGTGCGAACATTCTCCTATGGTCTCTCCGCATTTATCGCAGACTCCGTTCGTATCGTCGTCAACGTGCGAACAATCGGTATATTTTTCGTTGCAATCGTCGCATTTTCCGTCCGTATTCGCGTCGGCGTGAATATGTGCGGAACATTCGTCACACTTATAGTCTCCGTCATTGTCGACGTGGTTTGCGCAAACGAAAGTCTTGCCGCATTCGTCGCAAACGCCGTTGCCGTCCTCGTCGATATGCTTGTCGCAAACGACTTCCACCGTTGCGCCGCACTTGTCGCATTCTCCGTTTTTGTCGGCGTCGACGTGAGAACATTCTCCTACGGTCTCTCCGCATTTATCGCAGACTCCGTTCGTATCGGCGTCAACGTGCGAACAATCGGTATATTTTTCGTTGCAATCGTCGCATTTTCCGTCCGTATTCGCGTCGGCGTGAATATGTGCGGAACATTCGTCACACTTATAGTCTCCGTCATTGTCGACGTGGTTTGCGCAAACGAAAGTCTTGCCGCATTCGTCGCAAACGCCGTTGCCGTCCTCGTCGATATGCTTGTCGCACACAACCTCCACGGTTGCGCCGCACTTATCACAAACACCGTTTTTGTCTGCGTCAACGTGTGAGCATTCTCCTATTGTTTTTCCGCATTTATCGCACTTTCCGTCGGTATTTGCGTCAATGTGCGTACAATCGAGTGCTTTGAATCCGTCTTTGCCTGCTTGGATATATTCGATAAAGCAGTCTCTCGGGTACGCGGTCGTTCCGAGCGTTTTTACGACGGTCAATCTGTTTGCGGCGTAATCGGTATTATACGAATCGGTCACGATATAGTACGTTTCGTCGAGACCTACGCCGTTTTTGAGATTCGTTTCTATCGTAGACGCTTTTGTGCCTCTTGCGTAAACGTAACTCGAATTATTGAAATATCTATCCAACAAATCGCTGCCTTTTATGGAACAAAGATGCATCTCGTTGTCAAACGGGAAAAGCGATTGTATTTGTCGTATGGTAACGTTTCCCGACGGCAGATTATACGGGTCTCTCGGCTTCAGATAACCGCCTGCAAGCACTATATCGTACTCGTCTCCCCACGTTTTCTGACCTTTCAGCAAATACACCTTTGCCATCAAAGTGCGCAACGCGTCGTAGTTGCGATAAGAACCGTTGTATCCGACCACCGTGTCGGGATAACCGATTTCGCTTCTGTATTTATTTACGAGGTCGTTGATAATCGAATCGCTTTCGGCAGTTGAATATTCGTAATTGCTCACGACGTTTGCCGTAGTCGATTTGTTGCCGTTTGCGAAGTTTACGGTCACGCCTGCGTGCGAAATTGCGTCGTTATAGCCGCCTGCCTGAATATGTTTTACGCCGTATGTGTCCACAAGAACGTAGGATTGATGCGTATGTCCTTCAAACACCACGTCGACGTATCCGTTGGATAGCGAGGCGTCGTACCACGTCAAGTCCTTGTCTTGTACGGAGCGCATAGAGGACGTGCTTTCGCCGTATCCGTCGTGAATCGACAACACGATATAGTCCGCGCCTTGTTTTTTAAGTTTTGCAGACTCTGCTTTGATAAGTGCCGTGAGTTGACTGCCCGTTTTGAAGAACACGTCTTGGCACATACTCGAAGATATGGAGGAATAGCAGTCTCCGATTGCTCCGATAATGCCTATTTTCGCTCCGCCTTTCTTTACGATTATCGAGGGTTGACAATAAGGTGCGATTCTGTTGGTAGCCCTCTCGTATACGTTGATTGCAAGGAATGGGAAATTAGCAAGTTGCGCGTTGGTCTTGATTTTGTCCGTTTTCCAGTCAAACTCGTGATTGCCCAGCGTCATTGCGGCGCAATCGATATAGTTCAGCCATTCGGTTGCGAGCTTGCCTTTCGTGTTGTTGGACTCGGAACTGCCCTGCCACATATCTCCCGAAGAAAGCACCACGGTATGACCGCTCTCCTGCTTGTTTTTGAGATAGGTGGTAAGCTCGTCTACGCCGGGTTGCGTGGACGTATCCGCGTACATACCGTGCAAATCGTTCATTGCGTAAAAATCGACTTGGACGACGACGTTTTGGGTACACTTGTCGCACAATCCGTCATTGTCGTCGTCGATATGAACGCAATATCCGTCCATATCCCTATAGCATTTGTCGCAGACTTTATCGCCGTTTGCGTCGATATGCATACATACGCCGTCGAAGTCAGTCGTACCGCCGCCGGTCTGACCTCCGCCGTTAAGATTGCACGCAACGAGCGTGGCAACGCACGCCGCAATAAGCAATATAACCGCTAATATCGAAATCTTTTTTCTCATATTCGCACCGAGTCCGCGTATGCGCGGACGAAATTTATTTATGTGTTTATATAATAATTATAATAATACTACCTTATATTTTCCACCCGAAACGGCGTTTTGTCAATATTTTGTGTCAAATTGGTCCTTGCGCTCCTTTTCCAAATAAAACCAAAAGCCCGACGTTCAGGGGGTGTCGGGCTTTCGGTAAACAAAAATAAGGGGGTAAAAATGTGCGTTGTTTGCTCAAGCAATCGCTTTGGCAGACAACGATACGAAACCGTCTTTTAACGTTCAGGACGCTTTGCGCATCATACTGATGCGCACGAATACGATTTTTCCGTCCTTCGTTGCGATTTGTGAATTGTTGACTCCTGCTTTGTCGTTGATATGCGTCATATAGATTTTCATTTCTTTCTCCTGTGCGATTATTTGGGATTTTCCCTTGCTTGCAAGAATATAATATGATATAATGTGTACCAAAAACGGGACATATAAAAAGTTTTTACGGAGGTTTTATGGCTCTCGAATCGAAAAAGACTCTGATATTCCGCATATATCAGATTTTGGAAGAATACAGCGATTTCGAACATCCGCTCACGCATCAGGAAATAATTGACAGGCTCGAGCGCGATTACGGAATAGAGTGCGAGCGCAAAGCCGTCGGTCGCAACCTCGCTTGCCTGAAAGAAATGGGGTTCGACATCGAAAGCGGAAAAGAAGGCTCGTATCTTGCCACGAGAAAGCTCGAAAATGCAGAGTTAAGATTGCTTATCGACAGCGTTTTGGCGTCGAGGAACGTCAACCCCACGCATTCCAAGCAGCTTATCGACAAACTCATCGGAATAGGCGGACACTACTTCAAAAGTCACGTCAAACACGTTTATTCGGTCAAAGATTGGGGAAAATCCGACAATAAAGACTTCTTTTACAACATAGACGTAATCGACGAGGCAATCGAGCAAGGCAGAAAAATTCGCTTCGACTACAACAAAGTCGGTCTTGACAAAAAACTTCATCCGTCCTTGCAACATACGGGTTCGCCGTATCAGATGCTGTTGCACAATCAACGCTACTATCTGATGATGTACGACGAATATTTCGAGCAAGTGGGCTATTACAGACTGGACAAAATAACCAACATAACCATACTCGAAGATTCGGCAAAACCGCTCCGCGAAAACAAAGGCTTCGAAAGAGGCATCGACTACAAGGAAATATCCACGTCTCTGCCGTATATGTACAACGACAAGCCCGTTATGGTTACGATAAAATGCCGCAATTATCTGATGGACACTTTGAGCGACTGGTTCGGCACGGACTTTGCCGTGCGCAGAATCGACGACGAGCATTTTGCCGCAACTATAAAAGCAAGCGAAAAAGCGATGCTCTACTGGGTTTTGCAATACAACTACAAAGTTGAAGTTCTCTCTCCCGAATCGCTACGACAAAAGGTCGTCGAGAGTTTGCAAAAAACTTTAAGCAAGTATCAAGCGTAAAAAATATTGACACTTTTCCCTCGTTATGGTACTATACGAGTGCGTAAGGGAGTAATCGGCACCTACGGTGTAATAAAATCGCTAACACGAGCAACGCGCTCCGGTTTTATTTTGAACGATGAGACTTATCCGTCAAGGATAAGTCTTTTTTTTTCGACTTACGCACATAGAATACAACAAGGAGTATTTATGAAAGAGTATCTACAACGAATCGACGACGTTTTCGGACAAGTCAAATCCTCTCAAAACGGTCTGACGAATGAAGAAGCGGACGAAAGGCTGCTATCTCAAGGCAAGAACAAACTTGCCGAAGGCAAAAAAGAGCCGATGATTTTGCGTTTTCTCAAGCAATTCATAGAGCCGATGACGCTCATACTCATCGTTGCCGCCATTATCTCGGCGGTTATGTCGGGACTCAATAAAGAATTTCCCACCGACGTAATCATCATTATGTCCGTGGTAATTATCAACGCATTGCTCGGCGTATTGCAGGAAAGCAAAGCCGAAAAAGCCATCGACGCTCTGCAAAAAATTGCCGCCGCCACTTCCAAAGTTATCAGAAACGGTCGCATCGAAGTGATAAAGAGCGAGGATTTGGTCGTAGGAGACGTAATCGTTCTCGAAGCGGGAGACAGCGTACCTGCCGACGCTCGAATAATCGAGTGCGCAAGTATGAAAGTGGAAGAAGCCGCTCTCACGGGCGAATCCGTTCCCGTACTCAAAACTTCGGACGTCATAGATTGCCAAAACGGCGCGGACGTGCCTCTCGGCGACAGAAAAAATATGGCGTTTATGGGCAGTACCGTCGTATACGGCAGAGGCAAAGCCGTTGTCGTCGCAACGGGTATGAACACCGAGATGGGCAAGATTGCAGACGCTTTGCAAACCGCAAAAGAAGGAAAAACTCCCCTTCAACAAAAGCTCTCGCAACTCAGCAAGGTCCTTACCTATATGGTTATCGGCATCTGCGTGGTTATATTTGCGATAAGCCTTATCAGAGCGGCGGTTGACGGCACCATTAAAACGGACACGGCAGGCACCATTCTCAACACGTTTATGATTGCGGTATCGCTTGCCGTTGCGGCAATTCCCGAAGGTCTTGCCACGGTCGTTACAATCGTGCTTTCAATCGGCGTGACGAATATGTCCAAACGCAATGCGATTATCCGCAAACTTACCGCCGTCGAAACTTTGGGTTGCACGCAGATTATCTGCTCGGACAAGACGGGTACGCTCACTCAAAACAAGATGACCGTCGTCGAACATTACGCAACGGACGAAAAATTGCTTGCCGACGCAATGTCGCTTTGCTCCGACGCGGAATACGACGAAGAAAAAGGCGAAGCGACGGGCGAACCCACCGAATGCGCTTTGGTAAATTACGCTTACACTCTCGGACTTGACAAAAACGAGAGAAAAACGGCTATGCCGAGAGTCGCGGAAATTCCCTTCGATTCTATGCGCAAAATGATGACCACCGTCCATAAAGACGAAAGCGGCAACATCGTGCAATACACCAAAGGTGCGCCCGACGAAATCGTCAAACGCTGCGCTTATACTCTCGTAGACGGACAAGCGGTGGAAATGACCGACGAAAGACGTGAGGAAATTCTTTCTCAAAACAAAGCGATGGCAGACAAAGCGCTCAGAGTGCTTGCGGTCGCTCAAAAGTCTCTCGACAACGTACCTGCCGACTGTCAATCCGACGAAATGGAAAAAGATATGTGCTTTATCGGTCTCGTCGGTATGATAGACCCCGTCCGCCCCGAAGTTTTGCCCGCAATCGAAGAATGCCGCAAAGCAGGCATACGCCCCGTAATGATAACGGGCGACCACAAAGACACCGCCGTCGCAATCGCGATGCAACTGGGAATAATTACCGACCCCTCGCAAGCGATTACGGGCGCGGAACTTGACAAGATAAGCGACGAGGACTTTGCAAACGACGTAGAAAAATACTCCGTATACGCAAGAGTTCAGCCCGAACACAAGACGAGAATCGTCAATGCGTGGCGTGCAAAAGGCTATATCACGGCTATGACGGGAGACGGCGTAAACGACGCTCCGTCCATAAAGAACGCGGACATCGGCGTAGGTATGGGCATCACGGGTACGGACGTTACGAAAAACGTTGCGGATATGATTCTCGCAGACGACAACTTTGCGACAATCGTGGCGGCGGCAGGAGAAGGCAGACGTATATACGACAATATCCGCAAATCCATTCAATTCCTGCTTGCTTCCAACCTGTCCGAAGTGTTGTCGATATTTATGGCAACGCTAATCGGATTCACGATATTCAAGCCTGCGCATTTGCTTTGGATAAACCTTATAACGGACTGCTTCCCCGCACTCTCGCTGGGTATGGAATCCGCCGAAAAAGATATTATGAATCGTCCGCCGAGAAACTCCAAAGACGGCATCTTTGCAAACGGTATGGGCGCGGCAATAGCGTATCAGGGCGTGTTCCTTACTGCAATCACGCTTGCGTCCTACTTTATCGGCAGAGACGTTATCGCACAAATGCCTCAACACGCAAACGCCGCCTATACGGCTGCCGACGTCGGCTCGTCAATGGCGTTTTTGACGCTGTCTATGGCAGAGATATTCCACGCGTTCAATATGCGCTCTCTGCACGGCTCGATATTTGCGATAAAGAAACAAAACTGGTGGCTGTGGGGCGCAGGAGCAATCTCTCTTGCTCTTACGACTATCGTCGTAGAAGTTCCCTTCCTTGCCAACGCTTTCGAGCTTGCCAAACTCGACGCCGCAGAATACGGCATCGCGCTCGGTCTTGCGGTTACGGTTATTCCGCTCGTCGAAAATGTCAAAGCAATCGCAAGAGCTGTCAGAAAGAAGAAAGGCATACGCCTTGCGGCATAACAAAAGTTATCCGCCGTCGAATACGATTCGGCGGCGGATTTTTTATGCTTTGTCGATGCAAAAAACAGTTTTCAATTTGAATAATCGGGTATATTATATTACATATAGCATTTGAAACAGGAGCAATTTATGGATAAATATGCAATCGTAAACGCCAACGTTATAACGGGCAAACTCGACGAGGACGTTCAAAAAGGCAAAGCCGTAATCGTAGAAAACGGCAAAATCGTCGATATTACGGACGATAATGCAAAACTCGCAGGATTGAAAACCGTTGACCTCAACGGCAAATACTTGTTGCCGGGTCTTATCAATATGCACGTACACCTCCCCGGCGGAGGTATGCCCAAAGATACCAAAAAGCAAAATAAAGAGACCGTTCGCAAACTTATGAGCCACAAACTCACCAAGTATATCGTCTACAAACTTTGCGCAGGTTACGCCAAGACGGAACTTATGTCGGGCGTTACCACGATTCGCACGGTTGGCGGTCTCGACGACATCGACTCCACGATAAGAGACAAAGGCGCGCAAGGCAAAATCAAAGCACCTCGCATTCTTGCGTCCAATATGGCAGTTTCCGTAAAAGACGGACATATGGCAGGGCTTTTGGCATACGAGGCAAAAGACGCAAAAGACGGCGTTCGTCTCGTCGACGAGATTGCAAAGACAAAACCCGACCTCATCAAACTGATGATAACGGGCGGTATTCTCGACGCAAAGAAAGAAGGCGAACCGGGCGTATTGCGTATGTCCCCCGACATCGTCAAAGCGTGCTGCGACGAGGCGCACAAGTTGGGCTTTAAGGTTGCGGCGCACGTCGAAAGTCCGCAAGGCGTTACCGTTGCTCTCGAAGGCGGCGTGGACACTATCGAACACGGCGGCACGGTTACGGAACACGAGATAGAGTTGTTCAAGAAAAACGGCTCCGCGCACATTCTTACAATCTCCCCCGTCATTCCTCTGTGCTTTTTCGACCTTGCGAAATCGGGCGGTACGAAACTCCACAAAATCAACAGCGAAGTGGTGTTCGAGGGTATGTTGCAATGCGCAAAAACCTGCCTTGAAAACGGCATTCCCGTCGGTCTCGGCACGGACACGGCTTGTCCGTTCGTAACCCATTACGATATGTGGAGAGAGTTGGTATATTTCCACAAATATCTCGGCGCAAGCAACGCAATGGCAATATACACCGCAACTCTCGGCAATGCGAAAATCGCTCGAATCGACGATATTACCGGCAGCGTAGAAGTCGGAAAATCCGCAGACTTTATGGTTGTGGAAAACAATCCTCTTGAAAACCTCGAAGCGTTGAGAAACCCCAAAATGGTGGTTTTGAGAGGCAAAATCATCAACAACCCCAAAGTCAAAAAATACGCTTACGTCGAAGAAGAACTCGACAAGCATTTGCATTGACAAATTAGATTTTAGCGTATACGAAAAGCGTCCCGAAAGGACGCTTTTTTGTTTGAAAAACATACTATCGTTCATTTTTACGCCGCGCTCGACATACGTTTATACGAGGTGGTGTTATGGACAGCAAAAAAGAAATTATAGTCCTCTCGGGAGGCGGACACAAAGGGTTGGTCAAAATTCAAAACGTCGTTGGCAAGGACAATTACATAAAAGGAAGTTGCAATCTCGACTTCAGACCGAACAACGCAACGCTATATCTTGTGAGCGATAATATTGCGAAAATCAAACTTAACGATACGAATACGACGTTTGAAGTGCCGTTTCGCGCGGCAGAAGAACGCTGTTGCGTGGTGCGTTCGAGTTCGGTAACGATGTTCGGAGGAGGAATGCAAAAAAGCAAAGCTCTTGCCAAAATCGACGAATACAACAAACAAAGCGTGCAGGTAGCAAGCAGTCGCAAAGCCGCAGAGCAAAAAACGGACGCGGTAAAAAAAGAAGAAATGACCATCGACGACGTTTTGTCGGCAAGCGAATGGACCAAATACGACGGCAACAATTTTTACTTCGCCGTCAAGCCTCAACTCGACGAAATGTTCGTCTGTTATCCCGAAGAAAAAACGCTTTGCGACGCCGTTCCCAACTCCAAATGGGTGCGAGTCGATACTGCCGACGGTTATTACGTCGTGGGCGTTTTGTTCAACGACGACACGCCCTCGTTTATCTGTTACGGCGTTCCGTCGGAGAGCAAAACTCAACCCCCGAAAGAACTTCAAAACGCTTGCGTATGGCTCCCGACGGAAAACGGAGAGCGCGGATACTGGCTGATATATCAATCGGCGCGCAACGGCGAAATCGTAAAATAACAAACGCTTTTACCGCTCGCAAACGTAAAGGCGCAACACTTTGCGCTTTTACGAAAAAAACGAATGCGGACGAAACTTTCGTTTCGTCCGCTCTTTGTCGTTTGTACGCACCCACACTTCCTCGACGAGGAGTATGGTTATAAACGGTGCTTGTTTAATTACAGCGTTGCGTTCCAGACGATTTGCGCGTCTCCTCTGCTGGTATTTTTCCAAGTATCTTCCCAGCCCGCGGGTGCGCTTGCGCTGGCGCATTTGATTGTCAACGGTTCTTCTTCGTCTCCGCAATACATAAACGGCGCGCCCTTTATGGTCTTTAAGGTTGTCGGAAGATAAACGGTTTGCAATGCGGAGCAGTTGAAGAATGCCCACGACGCCAACTTTTCAACGCCTTTCATCACGACGTCGGTAAGCGATTGACATTGAGCAAACGCTTCGTATCCGACGGATTTGATGTTGGACGGAAGCACTACCGACGTAACGTCTTTCTTGTAGAACGCATAAGCCGCAATATCGGTATACCCTGCAAGGTCGCTTTCTTCTATTTTCGTTTTGGTGCCGTAATATTTCAATGCAACGACTTTCCCTTGATATTTGTAAACCAACATATCCTTGTCGTCTTTTTCAAACGTACCTGAAAAAGCGGTAGATTCGCTCGTTCTGTATTCGCCGTCAAAATCGTCGGGAAGCGTGATTTCGCACGCGCTCAGATTCGTAACTTGGCAAAGCGCGTATTGGAATCTCAAATTGAGCGTTGCGCTCGTTATACTTGCAGGCAAACTGATGCTTACGAGACCTTGTGCTTTCGGCGTTGCGATTGTCGTTCCCGAAGTGATGTAAAGATGTCTGATTGTCGAAGCCTCGTTCTGATATTGATACCCGTACAATTTATCCGCCCATTTTGCGGGGCAATAAACGGTTTCGAGCGTTTTTACGTTCGTCCAATATGTGCAAGACGTCAAGCTGTCGGGAAGTCTGATGCTCGTGATTTTGGTATTGTCAAACGCGCCTGCGCTGATTTCCGTAAGTCCTTCGTTGAGGACGACGTTCTCGAGTCCGCTGTTTATAAAAGCGTTTTTGCCGATTGTCTTGAGCGACGACGGCATCGTGAGCGACGTGATTTTTACGCAACCCTCAAACGCGTTTTGATTGATTGTCGTAAGCGTACTCGGCAGATTTATAGTCGTCAGACTCGTGCAGTTCTTAAACGCTCTCGTCGTAATATCCGTAAGACCTTCGGGCAAAACGACGGTTACGAGATTTTCGCATCCCGAAAGACTGCCCATAGACGACGTTCCGCCGTTTATTACCAACTCTTTGAGAGAGCTAAACGACATAGAACTTTGCAATACGTTGGAAGGTGCGGTTATTTTTTCAAGCGCGGTGCATCTCGTTATAACGCTGGATTTTTTCCCACAATTTTCGGCACTTTTCGGAATATACAATTCCGTCATTTGAGAGCATCCGCCGAACGCATAATTTCCTACGCTCGTAACGCTGTCGGGAAGAATCGCTTTTTTGATTTTCGCATAATAGAACGCATAATCCTCAATATCCGTCAATCCTGCGGGGAACTCGATATTGCCGTAATGATAACCTGCAAATGCAAACGTGCATATCGTTTTTACGCCCTGCGGAATCGAGTATCCCTCGATAGTGTCGTCAAGCGACTTGCCGAACGGATAAACCGCCAACGCGCTTTTGTCCTTGTTGAACAACACGCCGTCTTGCGCGGAAAAATACGGGTTTTCGGAAACGACTTCGATGCTTTTGAGGTTGCTTGCCCAATAAAACGCCGTTTTGTTGATTTCCTTGACGCCTGCGGTAAATACGACGCATTCCACAACGGATTCCGAGAACAAATCTTCTCCCAAAACGTTTGCTTCGTCGGGCAGAACGATGTCCGTTTCGGTTCCGAGGTATTTTGTCAGCGTAACCACGCCGTCTGCCTCCGTATACTCGAAATCGGTAAGCGACGTCTTATAATGCGAGACGATTTGCGTCCATTTTGCATACAAAGTCACGTCTTTCGTTACCGTATACGGAAAAGCAATCTTATCTCCGTCAAAGTCGGCGTTGTCAAACCAACCCTCAAAAGTATATCCTTCTTTTTCCGTAACAGGCTCGCTTTCGATTTTGCTCGTCTTTACTTTGCTCACCGCACTTCCGCCGTTAGTCTCGAAAACGACGGTAAACTCCGTCGGAGTCGGCGTGGGGTCGGGCGTGGGGTCCGGAGTCGGGTCGGGAGTCGGCGCAGGTGCAGGCGTATCGCTACCGTCGGTAGTCTGACCGCCCTTGTCGCCGCACGCAACCAACGTACAGACGATTGCAATCAAGGTTATGAGTGTGGCAATCATAACCAAAATTTTTTTGTTTCTCATAGGTACCTCCTTTATTTAACCGAGCTATGCTCGCGTTATACAAAAAAAGTGCGCCGCAAGCGACGCACTACAACTCGCCGCATTGTTGCCACACAATTTTCTAATATGCCCAAAAGAGATACCGGCGACGATATTGTCAATTATGTATCTTTTGAGCATTGTTTTATTCTATTGTGTGGCACATCAAGTCTAACATAAACCGAAGCCAATCGCAATAGATTGTCGATTTTATTTTGTCCCCGAACATTCAAAAATATGAAAAAGCGGATGAAAAACATATTTCATCCGCTCGATAACAATCGATTCGATTCTGTCTTTTATAGTTTTAGATAAAGAGCAAAGACAACGCAATCAGGAATTGCGCAAGATAATAAGTGACGTGATTTACGATTATCATAAGGCGAGATTCGGGATTGAGTACGCCTTGCTTTTGATAATCTTCGGGCTTGCTGAAATAGGTCATAGAAAGCACCATATCCGAAACCACAAACAGTATAGAGCCTACGAGCAATACGATTGACGACGTCGAAGCGTTTGCAGGTTTGACGTACATTGCGGACATCACGACGAACCGCACAGCAAAAACGCGTAAATAATGCTGGGAACGAGGAATTTTCCAAACTGCATCTTTAGCACAAAAATGCACACGACAAACATAATCGCAACCACCGCGAGCGACACTAGTGCCGACCAAAGCACGTTCATACCGTAGCCGGGGAAACGAATTGCCAACGAAGTGATGTACAGAACGTGTCCGATGCCGAATGCGAGCATACCGAAATACATCATTGCGTCTCTGTCTTTTTCCGCGCCTTCGTATTTGCCTTCGAGACCTTTGAAGTATATTTTGAAATCGAGCGTAATGTCCCCCACCATTCCGAGGACGAGACCGAGAATAACGAGGCATCCCGGCAAAATAATTTTGCTCAAATCGTTTGCCACGCCGTTTTCGACGAGAGCGGCAACGCCCGTCGCTATGAAAAACAACGACGTAACGGTCTTAAGAATGATTGCAAGCATCGACGACTTTTTGTCTCTCGCAATCAAAAACAATACGAGCATCACGATGCCGACCGCAAGCAAAAAATACGGTAACATAATATTTCCTCCGTTTTGGATATTTACATCGATATTATAACTCTCAATCGCAAAATATTCAATATGCGATTGAAAAAAGCAAGGCAAAAACGCCTTGCTTTTTTATCAGAGTCTTTTTTGTCTCTCCATATGGTCGTAGTGCTTTTTCATTTTGTGATAAAACCAGTATATGAATTTCATATCGAGGTTGAACCAGTAAACGGTAAAAGTCACGAGGAAGAACAGCAAGAGTGCTGCGGCAACGCTGCCTAGCACTATACCTGCGATTGCGCCTCCGCTGAGTGCGGACAATGCCGTTGTTATCATATTTGCCTCCTTACGCTCTTGCCAAGCCTTTTTGTCTTGCGTATTCCGCCGCGCCGAGCGCACCCATAAGTTGCGGGTCGGTCTTGAGTTCTATTACCTTGATTTTAAGCACTTGCTCTATTGCTTGTTTCAAACCGTCGTTCTTTGCACATCCACCCGTAAGCGTGATGCTGTCCGTTGCGCCTGCTTTCTTTGCCATAACGAAGCATCTCTTTGCCACGGACATCTCGATGCCTGCCGCAATTTCGTCCATAGGCTTGCCTTCGCCGACGAGCGAGATAACCTCGGACTCCGCGAAAACCGTGCATTGCGCAGAAATGGGAATTACGTTCTTTGCCTTGAGCGAGAGCTTGGAGAAATCGCTGAGGGACATCTCGAAAGACCTTGCCATTGCCTCGAAGAATCTGCCCGTACCTGCCGCGCACTTGTCGTTCATTGCAAAGTTCTTAACCGTTCCGTCCGTGTCTATAGCGATACCCTTGATGTCTTGTCCGCCGATGTCTATGATTGCCTTTACGCTCGGGTCCGTAACGTGTACGCCCATTGCGTGGCAGGAAATCTCGGAGATGTTCTCGTCTGCGGTGGCAACTTTGTTGCGTCCGTAACCCGTACCTACGAGGTACGTGAGGTTTTTAACGTCGCCCTTGAGTTCGGGAACGGCGTTGACGACTTCCGTCATAGCCGCTTCCGCAGAGAGTGCCGCGTTGATTTTGCTCTTGATGGTGGTGTCCGCAACCATCTTTCCGTTTTCATCTAATATAACTGCTTTGGTGTAGGTTGAACCTACGTCGCATCCGCCAAAATATTTCATAATACTATCCTACCTTTTCAATTTCTAAATTACCACGCTTGCGTGTCGTCGAAGTCCAACAGACTTTCGTCGAGCGGTTTTTCTTGCAAAACCGTTTGCATATACTTGTTGACCTGCTCTCTCATATCTCGTCTGGAGATAGTTCTGCTGTCCATAAGGTCTTGTTGCACCCAAATGAAGTTGTATCCTTTTGCGCGCGCTTGGTCGTCGAAGATACCCACGAGTCCGTCCATACCCTTGCAGGAAATCTGGTCGTACATAATAATCGTGTCTACGTTGTATTCTTCCGCGATTCTCCAGCACTCGTTAAGCACGTTGGCGTAACCGCCCTTCGTGTGAGTACGCATCGTTGCGCGTTGATAGGTCTTTGCGAGGTCTTGCAAAGCGTGTTCGTGAGTATCCGTGCGGAATTTGAGATAGGAAATCATCGTTTCCATATCCATAACTACGTTGATACCCCAGCAGTTTTCAAGCCAGTTTGCAAAAGACGTATAGTAGTTTGCGGGGCAACTCCACACAATCGCTCTGTGGCGCATTTCCTTGCTCGCGGGCGTCTTTTTCTCGTATGCTTTGAGCATAATTTTGTTGACTTTTTTATCGACTTTGAGGAATCTCTTGTCGAAACCGCCCGAGAGATGATAGTAGTACAGTCTGTAAAGCCAGAACGTCGCACCCGTCATTTGCGGATATTTCGTCTTGTTTACTTCCCATTTTTGCAACTCGTAATCGAGCTGTTTGTTGTATCTTTCGAGTGCTTTGATAAAAGCGTCCCAATCGAATTTTTCGCCCGTTTGGTCCTCGACGAATTTTATCATTTCCTTGACTTCTTCAACTGCGTATTCCTGTACGTCCTCGCCCTTATATCTCAACGGAACGTTGTAGACGTGGGTAGGCAATTTGAAGTATCTGTCTTGGAACGTGGTCGTCATAATCGAGCCGTCGCAAGGCATATTGCAAGTTATCATACACTTGCCGAGTTTGGGATAATCGTCCTCCACGCAAACGCCAGCTTCCGCACTCGGGAGCGGACATACGTCCGCAGGCACGCCGAAGCTCTCGATTGCGTCGAGATAAGGCGGCACGATGAGTTGGTCCACCATACTCGAAAGGAAAATCGGCATAGTTTGCATCGGGTACGCTTTGAGGTTGGGGAAACCTGCGATAAACTCGACGGGGATAAGTTCGTCGATGCAGACGAGTTTTTTGCTCTTTTTGTTCTTTGGGAACATCTTTTCGTCCGCCTCGAACGCCGTGAGAATAAGTCCCGTCGCGTGCTTGACTATCATATTGAAGTGAAGGTGCGTCATAAGAAGTTGCGGTCCGCGCAAACCTTCGGTGTGACGGTCGACAAACGCAGGCGTCGAAAGATACGTTGCCATCCAACGATAACGCCACAAGCCTTTGACAACCGCAATCGGGTTTTTAAGCACCATCACGACCATATCTTTCCAAGTGACAAGCCAACGCCAGTAGTCGACGAGAGTGTCCTTGAAACCGCGCCATTCACGATGTTTGAGCAAACCCGTTTTGTCTTGGTGCAGATTTTTGTAACCGCCGTATTTTTTCTTTGCCATAGGTCACTCCTTCGCCTTTTTGGCTTTTTGAATATGTTTGATTTCGAGGCTCTCGACGAAAGCCTGAATACGGGTACGCAACTGTCCCGACGCGCTTGCCGTGTATTGACGGTCTATCGCAATGGACGGAACGCCGAACTCGTTGGTCATAATATACGACGCCAAAGCGCGCTCGTAACCCCAGTATTCGCAGAATTTGAGCTGTTCGTACACAACGCCGTCCGCGTGAAATTCGTCAACGAGTTTTTTGACAAACAAACGTCTGTCCTCAACCTTTTCGTGTTCCATATATCTCGGGCATTGACAGGTTTTCATATAATGACGGCAAATCTGAGTAAGCACGTCCTCGTCGTCGTTCAGCACGATTTCTTCTCTGCCGGGGAAAGAGCCGAAGCAATATCTGTCCGCGCATACGAACGCACCGCTCTCCTCGAACAACTTGGTAAAATCGGGGTCGTCCATCTCGCTTCCCACAAGCACGATTCTCGCTCTGTAAAATTTCTTTTGGTCAGGCTCGCGCGTTTTGAGTTCTTCCAAAGTTTCCTCGAGTTTGTCAACGATGAGATACTTCGGGCAGCAATAACTCGCAACGCAAAGAACGTGAAATTCATATCCCGTAATACGCGGATTTTCCTCTTTTCTGAACTCGCCTATTTGCGTAATCGCTCTACACACTCTGTTGTGAAGCTCCACCGCTTTGCGCATCGCTTCGTCGGAAGTGTCCACGCCGTATACGTCTTTGAGCTTGTCAAGCACTTTGAGGCGCATTTGATTGACGTAACTCTCGAGGCAATGTTGATTTGTCTTGAACGGCATATCGAAAATGCTCACGAAAAACTTTTCGTTGTCAACGAGTTGCAACAATTCGAAATGCTCGACGGCGCGGTTCATTTCGCTACACGTCTCGCCCGAGAACAATGCGGACAAAAATCCGTATCCGCCCTCTATGCCTCTTTCGAGCAAAGCCTTGGCGTATCCGCAAATAAACGGACTCAGATAATAAGTGGCAATGTCCACCGACCCCGTTCTGGGCGCACGCAATCTCACGCTGACGCAGTTGTCGAGATTGAGCAACACTTCGGGAACGTGATAGCAAGTGTAGCCGAGCGCAAGTTTGCCGTCCTCTTGAACCGCTTGCTTGACCAAATCGTTGTTGGCTTCGAGCAAAAGATTCTCAAAGTAAAGCAGATGCTTTAAGTCTCTCATATTCTTCTCCTATAATAATCGGGCGTAGCCCCTTTTGTTTTCGCGAACGAAAAGAAAAACAAAAATCGCGCTTTTGCGTTTCTTTCATCAAATTAACGATACACCTATACAAATATCGCCATATATGTATATATTATCATTAAAAAAAAACGTTGTCCATATCATAGACGTAAATATTTATATAAAAATATCAATAAACAGTTGCGTTTTATCGGTATTCGAGGCAAGAATACAATTACTTTATAAAAATGTGAAAAATATTTCATATTCTGTTGACTAAACGCCGATTATCGCATATAATCATAATCGAACAAGGCGTAAGCCGATAAAAATGACCAATATCACCAATTCATCTCAAACGGTGATTTCTCCCAATTATCTTCTTTACAAAAAAAACAAACGCTCTGCATCTGCGGCGCGTTTGTTTTTATTGCAAATACAATCTACTCGTTTATATCGTCCTCACAATAAATCGGGCAAACTTTTATATTATCTATAAGTCCTCCTGAAAAATACCAAAGCTGGTCTTTCGTAATTGCATTCCACTCCTTTCTCGTACCTTTATAATGAATTTCTTCAAGAGTTTCATAAAATGCCATTTCTCCTATGTAGATTACGCTTTTGGGAATCGTAATTGTGCGCAATTCAGGACATCCATAAAATTGATTCCCCCCTAAATATTTCAACGTGTCAGGTAATATTATACTAGTCACTTTACTACAATCCCCTTGTAAAAACGCGCCATCTGCAATACCTACAGTCCCGTCTTTGACCTTTATCTCTGCATCGTCCACAACGCCCTTGTAAAAATACAAAACTTTTCCGATATAGCAAAACCCGTTCGGCATTTTGTCATAAAAATCATTAAACCATTTCGTCCCGTAAAACGCAGACCACCCTATATACTCCAAATTCTCGGGAAAAACGACATTCTCTAAAGCCGTACAATCATAAAAAGCTTCATAATTTATAATTTTTACAGATTTAGGGAAAACCACACTCGTCAGTTTTTCACATTTATGGAAAGCGAAATCATCTATTCTCTCCAAATTATCAGATAACCTTACGTTCTCCAAGTTTACGCAATTTAAGAATGCACTTGGACCAATATATAAAACGGTATCGGGAATTTCTATACTCGTTAGGTTTTCTTGATTATAAAACGCCATTCCCGCTATTGCTTTCGTATTCTTTTCAAAAACAATCTTAGAGTTTTTCGGAATTTGACCTTTGTATTTATAAGCCACTTTACCTGCATAAACAAGTCCATCGGGTTGATTATCGTACCAAGCCGTTTCTGAAAACGGATTATGTTTTATAATCGTTAAACTATCGGGAAAGTTTATCGATTTCAACTTACTACATCCACTAAAATTCACTCCAGCCAATTCTTCTACACCTTCGTACATATACACGCTTTCAAGACTTAAGCACTCAAGAAATGCCTTATATCCTATTTTTTTCACGTTCCCCGGTATTGTTATTTCAGTTAAGCCGGAACGATAAAACGCTCTTGTACGCAACTCTTTTACAGTATGCGGAATAAACACATTTTTCAATTCTTTACAGTCCATAAAAGCATCTTTCCCTATGGCTACGACAAGTTTACCGTCGTAATTGGTAGGAATAGTAACATCTTCCGCAGCAGACTGTTCAAAGCCGTCGCATACATATCCCGTCTCGTCGTCTGTCAAAGAAAACTTCAAAAGTCCTTCGATAAAGCCACAGTTTACACATTGGTCGTTAACAAACACATGTCCTTTTGCAGGTTCATAATACCCTTCTTCAAGGACTTTTCCGCAGTCGGTACAAATAGTTTCGCCGCGTTTTGTCGGAATAGTGCAATAAGACTGTTCTGTTGATTGAGATATTGAGTGGTGCAAGCATTCGCTATTGGCATCATTATCGGCTTTTCCGCTTTGATTTGCCGAGCCGTTTTCTCCGCAAGCACAAAGCATAACAGTCAATATAACAACTAAAACGATAAATAACGCAATTCTTGTTTTTTTCATAATTTTCCTCCAAAATAAAAAAATATCAGGTGCGAAACACACCTGATATAGAATACAAAAATATAACAAGTGCACTTCGTCGATTTTGCGACAAATCTTCGCGCTCACACAAGCACTAATATACGAAAATGCACCTGTTACCGATAGTAAAAGTGCTTGTGTGTTTATTAAGATTTGTCGCACCCTTATAATATGACAACAAAACGCAAATGTCAAATAAAAGAAAAATCGAATTGCACAGCATAAAAAAGCGCACTTCCGTGCGCTCTTGTTTGCGGAATATTCCGCAATTACTTATTATTTATTTTCGATACGCAATTATCTTAAATCTGCCAACTCGAATATAAGTTTTTCCGTCTTTTCCCAGCCGAGGCACGGGTCCGTAATGGATTTGCCGTAAACTCCGCCGTCGGGAGATTGCGCGCCGTCCTCGATATAGGACTCTATCATTATGCCCTTGACGAGTTTATATATATCTTTGTCGCAACGGGTGCTGTGCAAAACCTCTTTTGCTATTCTCGGCTGTTCGTCGTATTTTTTTGCGGAATTAGAGTGATTTACGTCAACTACAACCGCAGGATTTTCAAGCCCCGATTGAGCATACATCTGGCACAACGTCTGCAAGTCCTCGTAATGATAGTTGGGTATGGTTTGACCGTATCTGTCCACCGAGCCTCTCAAAATCGCGTGCGCAAGCGTATTGCCTTTGCTGTTCGCTTCCCAACCCGCGTACACGAAAGTGTGCGGATGTTGCGCGGCTCGTATGGAATTCATCATAACGGACAAGTCGCCGCTCGTGGGGTTTTTCATTCCGACGGGTATATCGAGGCCGCTTGCCGTAAGACGATGAAATTGATTTTCCACCGACCTTGCGCCGACAGCGACGTAAGAAAGCACGTCGGACAAATAGAAATGATTTTCGGGATACAACATTTCGTCCGCGCAGGAAAAGCCCGTTTCGCTAAGTGCTTTTATGTGCAGTTTGCGTATGGCAATCAAGCCCTTAAGCATATTCTCGCCCTCGTGCGGATTGGGTTGATGCAACATTCCTTTATATCCGTCCCCCGTCGTGCGCGGTTTGTTGGTATAGATGCGCGGAACGATGACGATTTTGTCCTTGACCTGCTCTTGCACGCCGCGAAGTCGGCAAATATAATCGAGTACGGCGTCCTCTCTGTCCGCAGAACACGGACCGATTACGAGCAAAAGCCTGTCGTCTTTGCCCTCGAATATGTTTTTGAGCGTTCTATCCGTCTCTTTTTTATGCTCGGCAAGCGTATCGTCAATGGGGTACATTGCCTTGATTTCCTGAAGTGTGGGAAGTTTTCTCTTAAATTCCAAGTTCATTTCGTCTCCTGTGCGTCCTTATCGAACAGTTTTCTGCGTTCGGTGGAGAGGCGCATCGTATTTCTGATACTTTCTACGTTTTCTTCTTCTATATCTTTTTTCAGTTCGTTAAATCGTTTTTCGAAAAGTTCCATTTGCGATACGAGTTCACGCTTGTTTGCGATAAACAACTCGCTCCACATTTCATCGTTGATTTTTGCGATTCTCGTCAAATCTCTGAAAGAGTCGCCCGTGTATTCGGCAAGATGTTCGTTGTCCTTGCACACCATAAGCGAAACCGCGATACAATGCGTCAGATGCGACAAAAAGCCGACCATTTCGTCGTGTTGCTCGGGAGACAGCACGCTGATTCTTTCAAACCCGAGTTCACGCCCCAACGCTTTGCACGTTTCGACGTTCTCTTGCGTATTCTCGCTCGTCGGCGTAACTATATAGTTCGCGTCCCTGAAGATTTGCGCGTTTGCGCCCTCGATACCGCTCGTTTCTCTGCCCGCCATAGGGTGCGCGGGTACGAATTCCACGTCTTTGCGCAATATCGATTGCACTTTGTCTACGACGCTTCCTTTTACGCCAGTAACGTCCGTGATAAGCGCGCCGCTTTTGAAATACGACTGATATTTTTCAATCCATTCCACAAAAACGTGCGGATAGAGTGCGAAAATCACGATGTCGTACGCAGACACGAATTTTTCTTCCACGTCCGTGCGCCCTTGCTTAATCCAGCCTTTTGCGAGTGCAAAATCTATCGATTGTTTTTTTGCGTCTATTGCGCCGATTTCGTAGCCCTTTTGAGACAGAGCCTCGGCGTAACTGCCGCCGATAAGCCCGAGACCGACTATCAAAATCTTGCTATTCTCATTCAATTTCATATTTCACACCCAATTTCGCTATCGTTTCAAAAAAGTCGGGATAACTCTTTTTCGTGCATTCTATTCCGTCCAACGTACCGCCGACTTTGCTCAATATCACGGCGTTTGCCATTGCGATGCGGTGGTCGTTGTGAGAGCATATCGTTTGGCTCGGCGAGTGCGGCGTCGTGCCGTACACAATCGTTTGATTCTCTCCGACTTGCACTTTCACGCCGTATTTGGCAAGTTCGCTTGCCATAGCCTCCGCTCTGTCGCTTTCTTTTATTTTCAGCCGTCTCGTGCCGACGAACGTCGCGCCGTGCTTCATTGCGGAAACCGCAAAAAGTATCGGTGCCAAATCGGGACAATCGGACACGTCCACAACGGCGTTTCTCTCGTTTAGTTTATCGAAAAGTTCTATGCAGACCTTATCTCCCTGCGGACTGTCGGCGGTAAGTCCGTTCACTTCGACGTTTCCGCCGAGCATATTGAATGCAAACAGAAAAGCCGCATTAGACCAATCTCCCTCAACGCCGTATTCTCCTGATAAAAACGTCCGTCCGCCTTTGATTGCAAACTCGTTGTCGCGCCGTTCCTCCACCGAAACTCCGCATCTTTTCAAGACGTCGAGAGTCAAATCGATATAGGCTCTGCTTTCGACGGGTTCGAGAATTTTCAATTCGCTGTCTCCGTCGGCAATCGACAAGGCAAACAACAATCCCGTGACGTATTGACTGCTTACGTCTCCCCTTATCTCGTATCTTCCGCCGCAGAGTTTGCCCGATACAATCAGGCAATCTTTGCGTTTTTCAACGACGATGCCGTTTTTTTCAAAAATCGGATTGTAAACGTCAAAACCTCTTTGGATAAGCCTTTCGCTGCCTCCGAAAACGCAATCGGTTGCGCCCATAGCAAGCGCAATCGGCAAGAAAAAGCGCAACGTACTGCCGCTTTCTCTGCACTCGAAAACAGCGTTTTCAAGCGATTTTTTGGCGCAAGGCTTTATATACGCCGTATCCCCGTCTACCGTTGCGAGCGAGCCGAGAGCGCGCACGCACGACAAAGTGGCAAGCATATCCTCGCTTGCGCTTATTCCGTTTATTCTGCTTTGTCCGTCGGCAAGCGCGCAGGCAATGAGCAATCTGTGCGCAACGCTCTTGGACGGCGGAGCAATCGCTCTGCCTTTTGCGACGGAAGGGAAAAACGTCGCTTTCATAATTATTGCAACCTCTGTTTGAGTATATCCATCGCTTTGAGGTATCCGTCAAAGCCAAGCCCTTTTATCGTTGCGACGGCAACGTCTCTTACGAAACTGATTTTGCGGAAAGACTCTCTTTTATCCACGTCGGAAATATGCACTTCTATTGTCGGTATACCCACCGCTTTGAGCGCGTCGGCAATAGCTACGCTCGTGTGAGTGTAACCTGCGGGATTGAAAACGATGCCGTCAACCTTGTCAAAATACGCCTTTTGTATTTCGTCAATCAGCGCGCCTTCGTGGTTGGATTGAAAAAACTCGATTTCAACGCTTATTTCGTTTGCGTGATTGCGTATAAGATTTTGCAAATCTTCATAAGAGCGATTCCCGTAAACCGAAGGTTCTCTTATGCCGAGCATATTTATGTTCGGTCCGTTCAAAACAAGAAATTTCATATTTTCGCATCTCTCCTTATAAGGCTGACTACGTTTTCGACGTCTCCGTCCGCATTTACGCAAACGTCGGCGCATTTTTTGTATATCGGGTATCTTTTCGCGTACAATTCTTCGAGGACTTTTCTGTCGGACGACAGAGGTCTGTCGCTCGTCGCGACGAGTTTATCGAGGCTTCTATCCAAAAACACGATTATTCCGTTGCGAGAAAGTGCGTTGACGTTTTTCTCGTTAAGCACCGCTCCGCCGCCCGTCGCTATAACCGAGTGCGTGTTGCGAGCCGCTCGGCTTATCTCCTCGCTTTCCATTTTTCTGAACGCCGCTTCTCCGCAATCGGCAAATATATCCGCAATCTTTACGCCTGCTTTTCTTTCGACTTCCGCGTCGGTATCTATAAACTCCATACCGCACGCTTTGGCAAGTTCCGCCCCCACGGTGCTTTTGCCGCTCGACGGCATACCTATAAGCACCACGTTGCGTTTTTGTCTGGATATTTCGTCGTAAACGCGGTCAATCGATGAAGAATCCGCTTGAACGTTTCTGAACAAACTCGACGCATACACCGCTTGCGCAACGAGCATATAAAGCCCTCCGCACACCTTTACGCCTGCGGCTTTGGCTTGCAACACCAAGTTTGTGCAAAGCGGATGATATATCGCGTCCACAACGCCTTCGAGATTTTTGAAATTGCTCAAATCGATAGGCTGTTCGTCCTCGTGCGGATACATTCCTACGGGAGTCGTGTTGACGATTATTTGCGCATAATCGTACGTCGTTATTGCCGCGTCGTAATCTATCGCTCCGTTTTTCGGGGTTCTTGACACTTTCAGCACTTGACTTGCGCCGAGACTTTTCAACACTTCGCAAGCGGTCTTGCTCGTTCCGCCCGTGCCGAGTACGAGAGCGGTTTTGCCGTTTACGCATATATCGTTCTTTTTTATAAGCGCGCTCATTCCGGCAAAGTCGGTATTGTATCCTACGAGCCTGCCGCCTCTATTGACGATTGTGTTTACCGCTCCTATTCTCTTTGCCTCGTCGCTTATCTCGTCGAGATACGGCATAACCGTCTGTTTGTACGGAATTGTAACGTTGATACCGTCAAAATCGCGCTTTTTCAGATACGGGGCGACTTCGGTCTCGTCAAGCTCGACGAGGTCGTAATCGTAGTCCGCAACGAGTGCGTGTATTTCCTTGGAATAACTGTGTCCCAACGGTTTGCCGATAAGAGCGCATTTCATTCTTTTATACCTTTCAAAAACACGTCCGTGCCGTATCTTTGCGCAAGCATATCGCACGCGCAGAGCGCACCGACGGCGTTTATAACGTGACATACGCGACGAACGATTGCAGGGTCGTGTCTGCCGTTTATCTGCAACGTCGTATCGCAACCGTTGACGAAATCGACGGTGTTTTGTTTTTTGAAAATCGAAGGCGTCGGCTTGATTGCGCATCTGAAAAGCACGGGCATACCGTTGGTAATTCCGCCGTTTATACCGCCGTTGTTGTTGGTGGCGCAAACGACTTTACCGTTTCCGAAACGCATCTCGTCGTTAACTTCGCTGCCCTTTGCTCCGCTCAAGGCAAAGCCTTTTCCGAACTCTACTCCCTTTACTCCGCCGATTGCGAACAACGCGTGCGCCAACACGCTTTCCATAGTATCGAAGTACGGCTCTCCCACGCCGCAAGGCATACCGACAATCACGCTCTCGGTAATTCCTCCGACGCTGTCGCCCTCTGCTTTTGCCGCCTCTATGGCTTGTATCATCGCATTTTTTGCGTCGTCGTTTATTACGGGAAATTTTGCACAATCGAGACTTAAAATGTCTTTTTGTATATCGTTAAATTCGCAATCGCGTATATTCGCGCATTCGAGAACGTGCGTTGCAATCTTAACGCCCACTTTGTCGAGTGCGCCTTTAAGTATTGCTCCTCCTGCCACTATACCTGCCGTAACTCTGCCCGAAAAGTGACCGCCACCTCTATAATCTTCAAAGCCGTGATATTTGCAAAACGCCGCGTAATCGGCGTGCGACGGACGCGCTACTCCGTATTGATAATCGCTGCTTTTGGCATTTTCGTTGGGGATAATTATGCAGATAGGCGTGCCTGTGGTCTTGCCGTTAAACACGCCGCTTATTATCTTAAATTCGTCTTTTTCACGTCTTGCGGTATCCACGCTCGTAGACGGAGCGCGAAGCGCAAGCTCTCGTTTGATTGCCGTTTCGTCCACGTCGATTCCCGGGCAAAGTCCGTCTATAACTACGCCGACGCTCTCCCCGTGACTTTCTCCGAATACCGTCATTGCGACGCTTTGTCCGAAAGTGTTTTTCATTTGGCTTCCTCCGTCATTTCGAGTATTTGCTCCACGCTTGCATTTTCAAAGACGAAACTGCCGACCTCGTTGACTCTGACTATGCAGATACCGTTGCCGTCGGCTTTTTTATCGTGCGCTATACGTTTTGCGAGCGCGTCTTTGTCGCATTTTATTTCGCAAGGCAAATTGCACTTTGCAAGCACTTTTTTCAATCTGTTTCTTACGGGAGTCGCACACATCGGCAACATTCCCAAAGCGACGCACTCTCCGTGCAAAAGTCTGCCGTTTTCTTCACTCTCTATCGCGTGTCCGACTGTATGCCCGAAATTGAGAACTCGGCGTAAACCGCCCTCTTTTTCGTCTTGCTCGACAACGCTTTGTTTGATGCGCAACGCTCTTTCGATTATCGTAGGAAGATTGCGCTTCACTTTATCGAAATCTTCGCAATTTTCGATAAATTCAAACAATTCTTTATCACAGGTCAACGCCATTTTCACGGCTTCCGCAAGCCCTGCGCTTATCTGTCTGTCGTCGAGAGTGGACAACAAGTCCGCGTCGATAACCACCTTTTTCGGCTGATAAAACGCGCCGACGACGTTCTTTATTCCTTCAAAATCGATTGCCGTCTTTCCGCCTATGGACGAATCCACTTGCGAAAGCAAAGTCGTGGGAACGTTGTAAAAGTCCACGCCTCGCATATAGCACGAAGCGGCAAAGCCTGCAATATCTCCCGCTACGCCGCCACCGACTGCCACGACGCAATCGTTCCTGTTGAAAGAATGCGCAAGCATAACGGACAAAATCGATTTGAAATTGTCGAAATTTTTGCTTTCTTCTCCGCTTTTCAACGTAACGATTACGGCTTCTTTTGCCGCAGAACTCACTTTTTCGGCATAACGGCTCGGCACTCCGTCGTCGGTCACGACAAGCACTTTTCTGTCAAGGTCGAAAAGACTCGCAATATCGTTAAGCGCGCCGTTTTGTATGACAACGTCGTATCGTTGAGTTTTCAGTTCTACATTCAGAATCATTTTGCACCGTCCGCATTGTCGGCAAAGTAACTACCGACCAGTTTGAGTTTGGCGCAAAGCGCGGACAACTCCTGCATAAGGTCTTTGCCGTTTTGAGTGTTTACGTTGCCTTCCGCCTCTATGTAGAAATAATAATTCCATTGCAGATTCTTCATAGGACGCGAACGGAGCGAACGCATATTGAAATTGTGCGCGCCTATGATGTTGAGCGCGCTTGCAAGCGCACCGGACTCGTTCTGCACCGTAAATACGAGGATAAAATTCTCGTCCTCGCGCTTGGATATGCTTGCGGGTTTGTTGATTTGTCTTGAAAAAGAAGCAAATCTCGTGGTGTTGTTGTTTGCGTCGTTGATGCCTTCTTCCACGATTTGAAGCCCGAAAATGTTTGCCGTTTCGTCGGACGCAATCGCACCGAGCGTAACGTCGTGTGCGTTTTTAACATATTCGGCGGCAAGCGCGGTGTTTGAATACGGCTTGCCCTCTATGCCCTTTTCTTTGAGATAATCCGCACATTGGGCAAGTGCCTGCGGGTGGCTTACGACAGTCTTTATCGTATCGAGGCTTGCGCCCTCGCAAGCGATTAGATTGTGCGTTATCGGCACTTCGACAACCTGATTGATATGCAAATTGCCGTTGAATGTCAAATCCATAACCTCGCCGACTTCTCCCGCATAACTGTTTTCAAGCGGAAGAACCGCGCAATCGAACTTGCCCTTTTCCACGCCCTCGTATGCCTCTAAAAAAGTAGAGCAAGCGACGTATTCCGCATCGGGGAACATTCTCTTTGCCGCGATATATGCAAACGCACCCTGAATACCGCAATACGCCACGCGCATAGTGCGCAAAAGCGACGATTGATACTTGCAGGATATGTCCATAGTGCTTTTGATAAAATCTTCGTAATAGGGTTGAATTGCGGTGTTTTGAATATATCCCGCATTGCGTTTGACCACTTCGGCCTCTCGCGCTTCGTCTCGCACGCTCAAACCGTTATCTTTCTTGTATAACGCAATATCCTTGCAGATTTCCATTCTTTTTTCAAAGAGTTTTGCCATCTGCAAATCGATTTCGTTGATTGCGTTTCTGGATGTTTGAATGTCTTTCATAATAACCTCGTACTTCTATTATAATCAAATATGATTATAAGTCCAAAGTTTTTTTCGATTTTGTGCATTTCCGACGCAAAATACGAGGATTTTGGCGCAAAATCAACGAAAAAATAAGTAATGAGTGTAAAAAATCCACAATTAACGGAGTTTTCTTAATGGGGACTAAGGGCTTCAAATAGATGAAGAACAAGAAAGAGCCGTCCGCACGGCAACCCTAATTTACTATGCGTAAATGAGTTGACGGGCGGACGGCTCTGCCGCAGTTATTCGCTATTTGAAACCCTTAGTTTATTTTTATAAAAAGTCGTTAAACGGATGAAGAACAAGGAAACACCCATCCGATACAAAACCCAACGTACATTAGCGTACGTGATTTTGTAGCGGATGGGTGTTGACACAGTTATTCGCCGTTTAACGGCTTTTTAGTTAAGTACGGAGACGGCGTCCGTAATCGACTTCTCCATAGCCTCCATTCCGTACTTATCCACTTCGGCTTTGTTCTTCTCGCCGTGAGTGAGGCAACCTGCGCCGCCGATGCAACCGCCGGTGCAAGCCATACCCTCGATAAAGTTGGCGTCGAGAAGATTTTTGCTCTTTTTGAGGAGAGCGATTTTGCATTCGTCGATACCGTCGCAAGCACAGGGCTTGAGGTCGAAATCGATATTCTGTTCTTTGAGCGATTGCTTTACGGCATCGCTGAGTCCGCCGCTTCTTGCGAAAATTCTTCCGTAATAAGAGGCGTTGTCGAGAACGTCCTCCTCGAGCGTGGTTATATCGAAGTCTCTGCTATCGAAAAGCGCTTGCAATTCTTCAAACGTAAGCACGGAATCGATATAAGGTCTGACTTTTTCGTCTTTCATTTCCATTTTCTTTGCCGTGCAAGGACCGATAAACACGACCTTTGCGCCCGGAGTGGTCTCCTTGATATACTTGGCAAGGGTTGCCATCGGAGAAAGATTGGAAGAAATATGTTGCTCGAGCGCAGGGAAATTCTTCTTGACGTACGCAACGAATGCGGGGCAGCAAGAACTGGTCAAAAAGCCTTTTTCGGACAATTCCTTTCCTTCGGAAAGCGCAACCATATCCGCACCCAACGCGGCTTCGACAACCGTGAAGAATCCGAGTTTTTTCATTCCTGCTATAACCTGTCCGAGTTTTGCATAGGTAAACTGACTCGAAATGGACGGCGCGACGACGGCGTAGAGCTTGTATTTCGTGTTGTTCTCGCTATTTTTTATCAAATCGATGACGTCGAGAATGTACGATTTATCGGAAATCGCACCCCACGGGCATTGATATACGCACGCACCGCAAGCGATGCATTTGGAATTGTCTATTTTTGCCGCGCATTCCTCGTCCATCGTGATTGCCTTGACTTTGCACGCTCTCTCGCACGGACGTTTATTGTTTGTGATTGCGCTATACGGGCAGACTTTTGCGCACGCGCCGCACTCTTTGCATTTCGATTTGTCGATATGCGCAACGTGTTGTGCGTCGAAAGTGATTGCGCCGAACTTGCAAACGTCCTCGCAACGGTGTGCGAGACAGCCTCTGCACGCGCCCGTAACTTCGTATCCGCCCATAGGGCATTCGTCGCACGCTATATCGATAACCTCGATTACGTTGGGATTGTCCTTGTCTCCGCCCATTGCGAGTTTGACTCTTTCAAGCAAAATCGCGCGTTCTTTGTATACGCAACAGCGCATCGTCGGAATTTTGCCGGGAACAATCTTCTTGGGAATGTCCAAAGCGGTCTTTTCGAGCCTGCCTTCCCACGCCTCTCTTGCGACTTCACGCAAGACTTTATATTTGAGATGTTGAACTTTTGTATCGAATATTCTCATTTGGCACCTTCTTTTGTCTTGCCGTATTATATACCAAATCGCGGTCAAAACAATTCCTTTTGTGCTAATTTTTGAATTTTTTATCTATTAGAAGTAACTTACCTTCACTCGTTTGCCCATTTTGACGAGACATTCGCTCAATTCTTTGACGAGATTCATCTTTATGCTGAAGTTTATCGGCAAATCTGGGTTTTGGTGCGCAGGGTTGATTGCTCTGCCGACGAAGAAATTTATATCCGTCGCTTCCTCAAACAACAATCTGCTCATAAGCGACGCTCCGTCGCGCTTGAAACTCCACTGTTCGTAACTTTCGTTGTCCTCGAGATAGTCTTTTGCATACGTCAGCACTTTATTCATCGTGATGACGCCTTCGGTAACGAGGTCGACGCCCTCGATTTCCGAAATGGGAGGAATGTCCGAAGATTCGAAGTTAAGCGAGGTGCGCAGTTGCTTGCCCAGATATTTTGCCGCTATCGACGACGTCGTGCCGCCGCATACTATGTGTTTGCCCTCTTTGGAGAAGAACAAAGACATCATTCTGTCGCAGTCGTCCCTGTTGGACGGAGGTCCGAAAAGGATATTCATCGGCTCTCTCTTGCGGATTCTTATCACGCAAGCGGTTGCGTCGTCTCCCGGTTTTTCGCCGTAGAGTTTGTTGCACTCGTCCACGAGAATAGTCGACAACGTTTTTGCCGTGTAGCCGACGAGACTTATGCTCTCCATAAACGAGATTATGTCCTCTCTTTTCCAACCGAAATTGTAAGAAAGCCCCAGTCCAGCGTGCGGGCAACCGTCGCTCATAAGAATGAATATATCGTTCTCCCTAAGCGAAACGACGGACTTGAAAATCTTCTTTCCGCCGATTACCATTTCGGTTTTTGGGTAATCGTAATTCTGTCCCTCGCGCAACAAAATCACTTGCGGATTGTCGTATTGAATGATTTCCGCGTCTCTGTTGTTCACGATATGCACGATTGTGAACGTCGAGTAAGCCACGCCTCTGACGGAGCAAATCGGCAACGTTGCGGCAATGGTCTCGACGCAGTCCTCGAGAGTAAGCCCCTCTGCCATCATAGTGGAGATGATTTTGCTCGTAAGCGTTGAAAGAATGCTTGCTTTCACTCCGCTTCCGAGTCCGTCGGCAAGCACGATAACCGTTGAGTTTTCGTCCTGATTTACTATGTCGACGTGGTCTCCGCAAAGTTGCTCTCCGACGTGATTTATACTTTTATAACCGATGTCGGCGCACAAATCATTCATCTTTGATAGACTCCTTGAGCTTGGTCAAAGCAATCTTGGTCTCGGCAGCGGTTTCGCCCAAAAGCGACGCGATTTCCTGCACGATACGCATTTGCTTGTCGACGACTCTGTCCGCCGTCTCGATGGTTTGTTTGCTTATGTTCTCTTTTCTTTCTCTTTGTTTTTCCTCGTCGGTAATGTCTCTCATTATGCCGATATAGAGGTGGTTGTCGGTGTCGTAAACGACGGTAAGTTCGACGTATCTTTTATATTCCGCAAGATAAACCCTGCGATTGCGTACGTTAAACCTCGTGTTTCGCACTTCGAGGAATACGTTGGGGTCCATAATACGCACGACCTGCTCGCCGAGAACGTCGGACGCGGAGCGGATATTCATAATGTACATAGCCGCTTCGTTTATCTGTTGCACCTCGAACGCGTCGTTGAGAACGATGATGCCGTTGGGCGTATTGTTGACTATTCTGTCCGAGAATCCCTCCGCTTTCTTTTGCAGGTACGGCAGGCACATAGAGGCCTCCGCCTTGCCCTGACAGATTGCGATTGCTTTTTCTCTGCAAGTATTGTAGCCGCAACTTCCGCAGTTGAGTTCGTCCCTCTTGCCGCGTTTGCCCATTTGACGAAGTGCCGCCGCAATCTCCGATTCGGAAGGCATTTTGCTTTCTCTCTCGATGGGAGAGAAGAATTTTCTCAAATCTTCTTCGTTGGGTTGCGCGACGTCGAAGTCTTTATCTCCCGCGTATTTGGCAACCGCCATATACTCTCTTACGGGAGTCGGATGATATTTTTCCATAACGGGACCGCCAACGCAACTGCCCACGCACGACGACATTTCGATGAAAGCGTGATGTATGTTGCCTTGTTCGATGTCCTTGAGTGCCGCAATGCAGTTTTCCACTCCGTCAATCGCCATATATTCGTATTCGGGCTGGTCGAGCGTCATCGTCTTGAGAACGCCGCCCGTAGTCGGGAAGAATCTTGCTCTGCTCTCCCTTTGAGAGTCCATTTCCTTTTTGAGGGTTATTCCTTCCTCGTTGAGCCATTGCGTAAGTTCTTCGTACGTCAAAACGGCGTCAACGATACCCTCGTAATGTTGCGCCTCGTCTTTCTTTGCGACGCAAGGTCCGATAAACACGGTTTTTGCATCGGGATGTCTCTTTTTAATATCCGCACAATGCGCCTGCATCGGAGACAACACGTCCGCAAGGTACGGCAACAGACTCGGAAAATACTTTTGGATAAGCAAGTTTACCGAATGACAACAAGATGATATTACGATGTCTCTTTTTTCGTTTTTGAGGAGTCTTTCGTACTCGTTTTTGACCATAGTCGCGCCGATTGCGGTTTCCTCGACGTCCTTAAAACCGAGTTTTTGCAGAGCTTCTCTCATTGCTCCTATACCGACGCCCTCGTAGTTTGCCACAAACGACGGAGCAAGCGAAACGTACACGGGGTCGCCCGAATGGATAAGCACTTTGACTTTTTCGGTCTCGCTCGCAATTTCTTTTGCGTTTTGGGGACAAACGACAAAGCAATGACCGCATAAAATGCACTCATTGCCTATGATGTGCGCCTGATTGCCCGAAAAGCGAATGGCTTTTACTGGGCAATGTCGGATGCACTTGTAACAGTTTTTACAGTTCGATTTCTTAAGAGTAAGACAATCCATATCAACTCCTGTCCGCCTCTATGCGAGGCAAAACTTTGTTCTTGAAGAATTCTTGGAAATTCTCAACGGTAATACCCGGATATATATCGTCGTCGACAGCCACCGTAACGCCTACTCTGTTGCATTTTCCGAAGCAGAAACTGCCCGTAAGCACGACTTCGCCCTCGAGATTTCTCTGTTCTATCTCTTTTCGGAGCATTTCGACAATGTCCTGCGAGCCTTTGAGATGACAGGAGCTGCCGACGCAAATCTGAATAATAACCATAACTTTTACGCCTTTGCGAGAATTTCTTTTTCAAAGAACTCTTTGGTCGTGTCGGGAGTGAGCGAGAAGAACGCGTCGTCCACCGTCACGCAAACGCCCTGTTGGCACTTGCCCATACAGAACGTACCGCCGAGTTCGACTTTGTCTTTGAGGTTGTTTTGCGCAATGAGATATTGCAACTGTTCAACCACTTGTCTTGAGCCTTTGAGATGGCAAGAACTGCCAATACATACCGTAACCTTCATATTTTTTCCCTCTCTTATTTTTATTGAAATTCCGCAACGTCAATCCACGACATAAGAAATTCTCTTTCCTTTGCGTGACCTTTTACGGATTGAGACGCCGCAACGATAGGCATCCATTTTTGAACGTATCTCTTGTCCGTTCCGCTCTTTTTGCAGAACATATCGAGATATTTTTCAGCCGCGTCGATGTCTCCGTCGAGCCAGAAAAGCATATACGTTCTCGCAACGTCCGCAGACGCGTTTCCTTGCGTTGCGTGCGCCCAGTCGAGAATATAAGCCTCGTCGTCGCCCGTGATGATTACGTTGGACGGGTTGAAATCTCCGTGGCAGAGTTTGTCGTGTTTGGGCATTCCCTCGAGACGAGTGTGCAACTCGTATTTGATGCTGTCGTCCAAATCGGTCAAGTTGATTTTTCTGTTCATCTTGTCGCGAAGTTTCGTCAACAGAGGGCATTTTTTGGAGTGTACCTGAAGTTGCAAATCCACGAATCTTTCAAGATATTCGTCTTTCTTGTCGGGATTTTCCTTCATAAGTCTGTCAAGCGTCTTTCCGCCGATATACTCGGACACTATCGCCCACTTGCCGTTGATTTTCGTCACTTCGTCAATCTTGGGAATGTTGAGACCCGTTTCCTCCACTCTCGCCTGATTAAGCGCTTCGTTGAGTACGTCAACCTTGGAAAAATCTTCGTCGAACACTTTGACGCAGTTTTCTCCGTCGCGATAAATGGTTTTGTTGGTTCTCACAGCAATGATTCTGTCGAGATTCATATTCTCCTCCTTAAACCTCTGTATGTGTGCCGTAGTAGGCATTGAGATACATTTGTTTGATTTCGCTCATAAGCGGGTATCTCGGATTTGCGCCCGTGCATTGGTCGTCAAACGCTTGTTCGACCATATCGTCGAGACGAGCAAGGAAGTCCGCTTCGTCGGGAACGTAATCCTTGATAGTCGGCTTGATTCCGACTCTTGCTTTCAAATCGTCGATTGCTTTGATGAGATTGTCGAGTTTCTCGTTGTCGTTTTTGCCCTTGATGCCGAGATAATCCGCAACTTCTGCGTATCTTGCCAAGGTGTGGGGGTATCCGTATTGCGGGAAAGTACCCATCTTGACGGGAGTCTCGCTTGCGTTGAAACGCAAAACTTCGTCAATCATAAGCGCGTTCGCAACGCCGTGGGGCAGATGATGGAATGCGCCGAGTTTGTGAGCCATAGAGTGGCATACGCCGAGGAATGCATTTGCAAACGCCATACCTGCCATAGTTGCCGCATTTGCCATCTTCTCTCTTGCTTCGGGGTCGTTGGGACCGTTGTCGTAAGCTCTCGGGAGATATGTGAATATCATCTTGAGCGAACGCATAGCAAGGCTGTCGGTATAATCGGTTGCGAGCATTGCCGCGATTGCTTCGAGGTCGTGAGTTACCGCGTCGATACCGCTGGCGGCAGTAAGTCCTCTCGGAGCCGTCATATGGAAGTCTGCGTCGATGATTGCCATATTAGGCAACAGCTCGTAGTCTGCAAGCGGATATTTCACGCCCGTCTTTTCGTCGGTAATAACTGCGAACGGAGTGACTTCCGAACCCGTACCCGCAGAGGTCGGTACTGCGATGAAGTACGCTTTTTCGCCCATCTTGGGGAAGGTGTAAACACGCTTTCTGATGTCCATAAAGCGCATTGCCATATCGAGGAAGTCAACCTCGGGATGCTCGTACATAACCCACATAATTTTGCCTGCGTCCATTGCGCTGCCGCCGCCGAGTGCGATGATGCAATCGGGCTTGAACGCCGCCATTTGTGCCGCGCCTTCTTTTGCGCAAGCGAGAGTCGGGTCGGGAGCGACGTCGAAGAACGTGGTGTGTTGAATGCCCATTTCGTCGAGTTTGTCCGTGATGGGCTTCGTATATCCGTTGTTATACAAGAAACTGTCTGTAACGATAAACGCTTTCTTTTTGCCCATAACGTGTTTGAGTTCGTCAAGAGCAACGGGCAAGCAACCCTTCTTCATATACACCTTTTGAGGCGCTCTGAACCATAGCATATTTTCTCTCCTTTGGGCAACCGTTTTAATATTGAGCAAATGTTTGACTCCGACGTTTTCGGAGACGGAGTTTCCACCCCACGAACCGCAACCGAGCGTGAGCGACGGCGCAAGTTTGAAGTTGTACAAATCTCCGATACCGCCTTGAGACGACGGCGTGTTGACGAGGATACGGCAAGTTTTCATTCTTGACGCGAATTCGTCGATTTTTGCTCTTTCGGTAACTGCGTTGAGGTAGATAGAGGAAGTATGTCCGTATCCGCCGTCCGCAACGAGACGCTCTGCTTTTTCAAACGCGTCCTGTATGTCTTTTGCCCTGTACATTGCAAGTACGGGAGAAAGTTTTTCGTGTGCGAATTCTTCGCTGATGTCTACGCTTTCGACTTCGCCGATAAGGATTTTCGTCTTTTCGGGAACGTCAAAGCCTGCAAGTTTCGCAATCGTAACGGGCTTTTGTCCGACGATTTTTGCGTTGAGTGCGCCGTTGATAAGAATGGTCTTGCGCACTTTTTCCGTTTCTTCGGGATTGAGGAAGTAGCATCCTCTGTCGGCAAATTCTTTCTTTGCCGCTTTATATACCTTGTCAAGGACGATGACGGATTGTTCGCTCGCGCAAATCATACCGTTGTCAAACGTCTTTGAATGGATAATGGAGTTTACCGCAAGAACCACGTCCGCCGTGTCGTCGATGATTGCGGGGGTATTGCCTGCGCCGACGCCGAGTGCCGGCTTTCCGCTGGAATAAGCCGCCTTGACCATACCAGGACCGCCCGTTGCGAGAATGATGTCGGATTCCTTCATAAGAAGGTTGGTCATCTCGAGGCTGGGAATATCAATCCAATCGATGATGTTCTCGGGTGCGCCTGCTTTGACTGCCGCTTCGAGAACGACTTTTGCCGCCGCAATGGTGGATTTCTTCGCTCTGGGGTGCGGGCTGATGATTATGCCGTTTCTCGTCTTGAGCGCAATGAGCGTCTTAAAGATTGCGGTGGAAGTCGGGTTTGTTGTGGGGATAACCGCGCCGATAAGTCCGATAGGCTCGGCGATTTTGATGGTGCCGAACGCTTTGTCTTCTTCGATTATACCACAGGTTTTGGTATTTTTGTAGGCATTGTAGATATATTCGGACGCATAATGGTTTTTGATAACCTTGTCCTCCACTATACCCATACCTGTTTCTTCAACCGCGAGCTTTGCAAGCGGAATTCTCATCTTATTCGCCGCAGTTGCCGCCGCGAAAAAGATTTTGTCAACCTGCTCTTGCGTATAGGTCGCATATTCTCTTTGAGCTTTGCGCACGAGCGCGATTGCTTCTTCGAGTTTCTCGACTCCGTCTACGATACGGTTTCTTGCTTCCATTTTTGTTCTCTCCTGTCCGTGTTTGTCAAATTTTTGAGTTATCGATTATTTAATACGGAATATTCGATAACTATTTATCGATATAATTATATCTAAACACAAATCTCGTGTCAAGCCGTTTACGCGTATATTTCCTGCAAAAATATAGCAATTCTCCCGACACTTTTTCGGAGTTGTATCATTATTTTATATTTTGCGTTTTTACTTCGTAAGCGCAATCTGCCCGTAGGTCGGTCACGCTTTTTTCCACTTTCTTTCCGTGCCTCTTGCGACGGTGCCGTCGTACAACGGATTCTCGTCGAGAGATTTTGCCACGGCGTCGTAATCGATATAGTATTTATCGAAATAATTGTTCATCACGTTTCTTGCAATCGTTTGCGTCACGTCGAAGTTGCCGTCTTGAGTAATCGTAACGGTCGTGCCGCCGCGCTCGTCGCCGTAATCGTCTATGCGTGAAAAGTCGATGTTTTTCCAGTACGACAAATCGGTTTTGATTTCGATTCCGAGTTGATTTTTTTCAAAACTCTGTTGTGTGCGATAATTGTGCGAAAAGCCCGAATGCTGTCCGAACGTAAGTCGGATTCCCTCGTAATCGACGGAAAAATCGTTGTCGTGATGATGGCACATAAAGATTGCCGTCGTGCTTTTCAGTTTTTTCGCAACGCTGAAGATGCGTTCTTCTTCGGGCATCGTTCCGTAGTTTTTGGTATAGTTTCCGTCAAAATAATGTCCGTAGCGATAGTTTTCGGTGGGGTTTCCGTCGTTCCACGCCTCTTTCCACGCTTTGTAAAATTCGGGAATGCCGACGTGATTGAATATCATCGATTTTACGACTTTATCCTCCGCTCTGTCCTCGCCGTAAACCGTATCGGAAAGTTTTTTGATTGTGTTTTCGTACCAACCGACTTGATTTGCGGTCGGCACGCTGTTGATAGTTTGCGTCGTTTGATTAAACACGCAATCGAACAGACACAAAGTATAGACGAGTTCCCCGTTTCTTTTCCTGACGTTGACAAAATGGTTGCCCGCGCCGTCCTCGCAAGCAGAGTCTGAATTCATAAGACAATGTTCGTAATTTTCGTCGAAGTAGTCTATGAGAACCTGCTTCGAGCATTGCGCAAACCTATCGTCTATCGTCGCGTCGGGGTCGATGTATCTGCCGTCAAGGTCGTGATTGCCGAACGCAAACGTCCAAGGAATGCGGATTCTTTCGAATATCTCCGCGTATCTCTTGAATAGAGGTACGGAATAATCGAGATTGTCGTTCATCACGAGGTCGCCGTTGATAACGACGAAGTCGGGAGCCGTTTGCGACACGAAATCTTCTATAAACTCATACGTTTTGTCGTTGCCGAGACTGCCCGCCAACTTATACTTTTCGAGAGTATCAACCTGAGGGTCGGACAGAACGAGAATCTTGAAATCTCCGTCCTCGGTCATATACACCGTCGCGTACCCGTCCGAGCTGTCTTTCGCTTTGCAAAACGAAAGCGCGGCGGCAGTCGTCGGAGGTTTTTCCCCCTCTCCGCAAGCAACGAGCGTTACGCATACGAGCGCAACCAACGCTATCGACAAAACACACAGTATCGCCTTGCTGAATTTTTTCATAATTTTCCCCTATATATCGCTTTATTCCGTTTCTCTTTTTACGCTCAACAAAAATTTGATAACGTTTGCGGCGGTGCGTTGCATTTCCGCTCTCGTAAGTCCGCCTTTTTTAAGCGATTTGAGCGTAGAGCCGTCGTATTTGCCTCTCACTCTCGAACCGCCGGGCATAAGCACGTCCGCTTGCGCGCGCACTCTGTAGGCGTTGTCGTCCACACCCTTGAAGTCGGGATTTTTGGCTTTTCTCGTCCACCAGTCCGTCATAACGAGGTTTTTGTATCCCCACTCTCCTCGCAAAATCGTCGTGCAGAGGTCGTAATTGTGATAGGAATACACGCCGTTAATTTTGTTGTACGAGGTCATAATCGCTTTGGGATTTGCCTCTTTGACGCATATCTCGAACGCTTTGAGATATATTTCCCTCAACGCACGCTCGCTCACGCGCGAATCGTTAATATAGCGCGCGCGTTCCTGATTGTTGCAAGCAAAGTGTTTGACGCAACTCGCTCCGCCCTCGCTTTGTATTCCTCTCACGATTGCGCTTGCCATCTTACCCGTAAGATACGGGTCCTCCGACAAGTACTCGAAATTGCGTCCGCAAAGCACGTTACGGTGTATGTTTATACCCGGAGCCAAAAGCACGTCCGAGCCTTTTTCTTGCATCTCGAGCGCGACGAGCGAATACAGTTTTTGAGCAAGTTCCTCGTTCCACGACGAGGCAATCGCACTTCCGCAAGGAAGCAACGACGCTTTGGCGCAAAGCCGTATTCCGCTCGGTCCGTCCGTGGTAATCGCACAAGGCACGCCCTTTGCTTTGAGACTCTCGCTTATACCGCCGAAAGCACCTGCGTTGCCATTTGCTCCGAGAGGACTGTTCATCCTCAAATCCCCGTGACAAAGCGTTTCCAAATCCTCGTCGGACAGAGTGGATATAAATTGCTCAACCGTCGCAACTCCGCGTTTAACGTCGTCAAACGATACTTTTAAGTCCTTGTTTTGCGCAATCTCGGCGGGCATATTGCGTTCTATACGCTCTTTGAGATAGCCCGTGTCGGCAGGCTTCACGCGATATTTCTTATCGAAAGACATAAGTTTGTTTTCGAGCCTTTCGACAAAACTCATTGCGTCCTCGTCGCTCATTTGCGACACGTCGTTTCTGAAGTTTGCAAAGCTGCTGTAATAGTTCACGAGCGCATAGGCCTCGGGGTCGTCAAGCAGACTCTTGTAGTCGTCAAGCACTTGCAAATCCTTTTGCGGAGCGCAAGCGGTGTGGCACTCTGCCGTCGCTTTTTTGTCAAAACGCACATTTCCTATACTGCGTGCGTCTCGCACGTTTTCTCCCACGAAAAACTCGTATTCGCCGTCCTCCATAACCCAGCAAGCCTTGTAGCCCGTAAGCCCCTCGTCGTCGTAAGAGGACAACGCGTACTCGTCTATATACAACTCAATCGTCTGTTCCTCTCCCGCCTCGAGAAGTTTGGTTTTTGCAAAAGTCTTGAGTTCTCTTTGCGGCTTGAGCATAACGTTTTGAGGCGCGCGCACATACGCTTGCACAACGGTTTTGCCTGCGACGTCGCCCGTATTCTTGACGACGGCCGCGATTTTCACGCCGTTTGCGACTTTTTCAAGCGTTGCGCTCACGTCAAAAGTCGTGTAGGAAAGTCCGAAACCGAACGGATACAAAACCTCGTTTTTCGCAAATGTCTCGAAGAATCTATACCCTACAAAAATATCTTCTTGATATTCGTTGTACTTTTTATTGCCGAAACAATAGGCGGACGGATAAAAATCGTATCTTCTCGCAATGCTGTCCGTAAGCCTTCCTGACGGATTTACCTTTCCGCAAAGCACGTCGCAAAGCGCGTTTCCGCTCTCCATTCCGCCCTGCCACGCAAGCACCACGGCGGAGATTTTGTCTCCAAAAAGTTCCAAATCGTCAAATTCTATTATGTTGCCCGTGTCGAGAACCACCGCCACTTTTTCAAAGTAAGCGCAGACCTTGTTGAGCATATTCAGTTCTTCTCGGGTAAGATAAAAACTACCGTCTTTGAGTTTTTGCTCTCTGTCCTCTCCTGCGGCTCTGCCTATCACGACGATTGCGACGTTGCTCGTTTCTCTTGCTTTTTTAACCACTTCGTCGGCAAGAGGCATCTCCTCGAAGCAAAACGGCCAATGTCCCCAAAATCCCTCGTCGGGAACGTGCGCCGCACACCAATCGGAATAGACCTTGTCGAGATACTCGTTGACTTTGATTTTGTCGCACGCTTTGAGACCGTCGGCAAAACTCGTCTTGTACGGAGCCTTAACGTCGCCGCCCGAGCCGTAACCCACGCAAAAATAATTGTATTGCGTGCGGCCGAACACCGCCACTTCGTCGTCCTCTTTTATGGGCAAAACGCCGTCGTTTTTGAGCAAAACTATGCCCTCTGCCGCAATCTGCCGAGCGGTGTCTCTCATCGGTTTTGACGTGACCGCCATTTTATTGTTTTCGCCTGCACCCGTCTTTTGTGCGGTGGGAGAAAACAGATTGACTATTTTGGAAATCAAACTCATTTTTACCTCAAAATTGCCTGTCGCAAAACACAATCGTTTTTGCAACTACCATATATTAAGTATATTGTATTAGATATAGATTCAAATGTCCATAGTGAATTTTGAATAATTAATAATTAATAGTTAATAATTAATAATTGCGGGTGGGCTTTGCCCACACCCGAACGCACACTTATTCGAAGCGCACTTATTAACGGAATGTGCAACTTCAAAGGCGTAACACGAGCCGCAAGGCGGCGAGCCTCTGAGTGCCGAACTTGCGTCACACACAAGGCTTTTAGCCACCATAATTGCCACTTGTGTCAATTATTTGCTTTTTGCCTTGGTGTTCCTCTTTCCCTTCACGCAAAAGACTGCGCTTTCATCTTTTGTGTCAAACGTCAATTCGCTTGTCTTTTGTGTGTGGGAGCCTTGTGGGTGCAGTACCGTCCGACTGTGACGTGTTGTTGCGTAGCAGTCACACAAAGGACGGTGGCATAATGAGAGAAATATCCCTATCTATGTGAGTGCCGAGTGTCGCCCCCACGAGCGACGGATAATGTTGTAGAGAATTGTCCTTATACGAGTGGCGGGAGAAATACCGGCGTGTCCGGAAAGAGGGGGTTATTTATTTAGAGGAGTTACGACAACACTCTATTAGATTGTTAATTTAGGGGAAACACCTGAGGAAGGGGGAAGTTACATTAATTTATTTAGAGAATAACGCCTCGACCACACATCATTGTGCGTCGCCCGAATAAAAGGAAACACCCCATTGACAGCAACCCTAATTTACAAGACGTAAAGAGTTGATGGCAATGGGGTGTTGACGCCGTTATTCGCTGTTTGGACGCTTTATTCCAAAGGTGCGCCGCAAGAAGAACATACCGTATCCGTCGACTTATTCTTGCATCCGCAATATTTGCACTTGACAAAGGTAACTTTTGCACCGACGGTAAAAGATACGTTTTGCTTGGTTTGGGAGATTGCGTCTTGAAGAATCTTTGAAATCTCGGAGGGATTTTCAAGGTCCTCGAGGACGGAGGCTTTGCCGGTAGAAGTTATATAAATATCTCCGACTTTGGCAAGTCTGTCTATAACGCCGTATCGAATATTGACGGCAGAGACGTCCTTGTATTCTATGCTTTTGAAGTCAACGGCAATCGTACCTTGACGAATGATAATGCGCTTGTCGGTAAAAGCGTACTCTGTGTTTTTGTGGCGTTTGCTTGCGGTAACGCACTTGTATATCCATATCCACACGGGCGCGAGATGCAATACGAAAAATATGCAAATCGGCGCAATCATCGAGGTGGGAAAGCCGTCCGCGGTGGTTGCGAGCATAACGATGAAAAACACGTCGAACGCAATCCACAAAAGAGCAACGGGAAGCATCTTGAAAACGTTGTTGAGGACAAACGCTTTCTTTTGCGGTTTGCCTTGCCACAAGATGTTTTCTCCTTGCATAAGCGACTGTTCTATTGTCTGTATATTTTTGTCTTTGCCTTGTTGAAAATACTTTTCGTTGAGTTGCATAATTTACTGCTCCTTGCAATAATTATACCAAACATTTTTCTTATTTTCAACACAATTCGCTCACACGGCAAAAATCGCCCGCGCTTACGACGGACGATTCTTATTACGACAATACAACGTGTTTATCGTGCTGTTTTGATTGTATAATCTTTTTGTTTCGTTATTTGTTGCAACTTTTTTCACGCCCGAGACTTGTGTTGTCCACGTTTCTTTTTCGCAACGACGGAATGGGATTCGGCGCGTTTTCGTATCTGTAATCTTCTCCGTATTTGTCGATGCGAGCTTCTATAACGCTGTGACTCGGCACCATTTTTCGATTTGAGTTTACGATTTTTTGATACTTGAAAAAGTCGGCGTCGCAAGGCAAATCGTTGACGTTGACGTAGCCCTCTTTCAAGGCGGTATTTTCCACCGTGTCCGCAATCACTTTGCGAACGTAATCTTTGGTGGACTTAAACGCCAACGGCTCGGGAAATTCTCCGCACGGAATAACTTGTTGCCATTCTTTTTTGCCGTATTTTTTCAGGCACTCCGCCGCAATATGCAGATGCGTGATTTCTTGTCGCAAGCATTGTTCCCATATCTTCTTTACGTTCTTATCCGTCTCGTCTTTCCAGCACGAATAATAGACGTAACACTCGGTGTATTCGTGATTGAGCCAACACTCGAGCCAACCTTCCTTTACGTCGATAAGCGAGCCGTATTGCGAGACGTGTTGCTCCTCCACCATTGCGATTTCCTGATACAACCTACGCCCCAAATCGCTCGTGTAAAAACCGCATTGATTCATATAATAGTTCATCGTTTGCTGTTCCGCCGCGGTAATTATTGCCACGTCAAGTTTTGTTATCGGGCTTGCTTTTTTGTTGTTTATCGGCTTTTTTGCCTCGTCGTACGGGTGTCTGTGATGCGTTATCGTAGGTCTCGCAGGCATAATCTCCGTAAGGTCTCCCACAAGGTCCTCCGCGTGCGTACCGTGTTCCATATCCAACAAGTCGGCGTATCTGTACAAGTGGTCAAAGTCCTCCAACAGCGCAAAATCGAGCGCGTCTTTGACGTGCTTATCGGGTTCGCGCATCGCAAGCATCGCTGTAAGTTCCACGGCAAGTTGCTCGTAGCCTATCGTCGTTTCAAGCACGGTTTCGTCCTTTGGCTTGAGGCACGCGCCTATTTTCTGTTGCGCTTGCTCGTTTTTCCTTACGAGAGCAAGTTGTCTGCGCAAATCGTTGTCGGGGCAATGACGGAAAAACTGATGCGAGAACCACACCGCTTCGTATTCCGCCCCGTTTGTGAGTATGCAACGCAACTTGGTAAACGGATGCACGTCGTGCTTGAAATAACTCTGCGGATACATATTTTTCCAGTCTATAAACAGTTTGTCGATATTTTCGGGTTTTTGTTCAAACGGATTGAAAGCCATATAAATCTCCTTTTGCTTTTTCTCGGCAATTATTTCCCGCTTGCGGCGTTTCTAAACTCGATTTCTCACTATAAAGAGTCCAAACAGATGACGTAATTGAAAAAATATCTTACATTTGTGCAAAAAAATCGCTTTCATATATTGCCAACAATCACATTCTGTGATAATATTTGATTACAATACTAAGGGAGAAAACGATATGAGCAATTTACCCGATTACATAAGCGAGACTCGTTTGGCGGCACCTACGCCCAAGTCTATCGTCGAAAACGGACAAGTGCATTTCGGCACTTTCGACGCTCCGTTTGAAAATCTCAATCTTCTCGATTGCGTTAAACCTTGCGGAAAAAATATGCCCGACTTTTTGAAACCCGCACGCCTCGTGGAATGGGAAGCGTTTGAAGTGCATCTCGACGAAGGCGCACTTATCAGCGCGGTTTACAACACAGGTCCTATGGGCTTTTCCATCTTCGTGTGGTACGACAAAGCGGAGGACAAGATTTACAGCTGGCGCAATCTCGTTCCGAAGAAAAAAGCACACGTTGCGACTCAACTCGTAAACGACTACTGCTATTGCAAGACCAAAAACAGCGAATACAAGATTGAAAACGATTTTCTCAACGGAAAAGCGCACGCAAAAGGATTTACCAAAGGCAAAAACGGTCAATTTACAATCGATATAAATTTCGAGCGTATTTCTCCGCTTGCAAACGGCGTTATGCCCCTCGGTAAAGACAAGGACGGCAATTTCGTCAACGCCCTGTACAGCGAAAAGGACTTTTTCAAAGCCACGGGTACGATTACCGTCAACGGCAAAGTGTACACCACCAACGAGCGTTCGGTCGGTATCATCGACGACCACAAAGGCTTCTATCCGTTCAACGCGCACTACGATTGGCTTACGACAATGGGACAAATCGACGATAACGGCGTAAAGAGATACTTTGCGTTCAACCTCACTCGCAACCAATCCGTCGACCAACATCAATACAACGAAAACGTTATTTGGGTTGACGACAAATCTTTCCCGATGCCTCCCGTCGTGTTCTCGCACGAAAACGGCAAAAAGAAAGCCAAAGTCTGGTACATCAAAGACGAAGCGGGCGCAAGTATCGTCGACATCAAATTTGAGATTAGCAAAGTGTTCTATATGCCCATTCCGCTTATGTGCTACTACGCATTGCCCTACGGCAAAATCAGCGGCTACGTTACCGACACCGACGGCAAAAAATACGTTGTCGACGGAATGATAGGTATCGGAGAGGATAAGACGACGCACATGTAAAAAGCAAGCACGATTTTTCAGAGGACGCACCTTTTCGGTGCGTTCTCTTTTTATCGTCTTGCTTTTTACATTCCTTCGCGCAATCGGCGTGTTGCTCTCAAATCATACAAGGACAAATTCTCCTGCCACACCTCCGCCACTCCGCTTGCTTGAGCCTTGTGCTTCGCACTTTCCCCTTTTCGCACGATTTTTCAGAGAACGTACCTACTCGGTGCGTTCTCTTTTTATCGTCTTGCTTTTTACATCACTTCGCGCAATCGGCGTGTTGCTCTCAAATCACGCAAGGACAAAATTCTCCTGCCGCATCTCCGCCACTCCGCTTGCTTGAGCCTCGTGCTTCGCACTCTTTCCTTTCGGCACGATTTTTCAGAGAACGTACCTACTCGGTGCGTTCTCTTTTTATCGTCTTGCTTTTTACATCACTTCGCGCAATCGGCGTGTTGCTCTCAAATCACGCAAGGACAAAATTCTCCTGCCGCATCTCCGCCACTCCGCTTGCTTGAGCCTCGTGCTTCGCACTCTTTCCTTTCGGCACGATTTTTCAGAGGACGCACCTTTTCGGTGCGTTCTCTTTTTATCGTCTTGCTTTTTACATTCCTTCGCGCAATCGGCGTGTTGCTCTCAAATCATACAAGGACAAATTCTCCTGCCACACCTCCGCCACTCCGCTTGCTTGAGCCTTGTGCTTCGCACTTTCCCCTTTTCGCACGATTTTTCAGAGAACGTACCTACTCGGTGCGTTCTCTTTTTATCGTCTTGCTTTTTACATCACTTCGCGCAATCATATTGCTTTTATGTCGCTTCGTTTCATAGAAAAGGAAATAGCGTCGCTATCGACGCTATTTCCTTTGGAGTCTTATTACTCCGGAGGATTGAATAAAACCATTGGTTATCGGATGGCTTATTCGTTTATATATTACTACCCGTTTTGGGTATCGTCAACCCATTTTGGGTATAATCGTATATTATGACGTTATGAAATTCGGCGAAAATCTAAAACAAATACGAATATCACGCAATATGACGCAAAAAGACGTATATACGATTTTGTGCGTTTCTCCCAACTGCTATGCGTCGTGGGAGCAAGGTCGCACGCAACCCGACGTCGAGAGTCTGAAAAAACTTTGTTGTATTTTTGACGTTTCCGCCGATTGCATTTTGGGACTCGAGGACGAATTCGGCACAAAGACAGCCGAATATCTGCAAATTTTCCGAAAATACGGTAAATGATGATTTCTTTATTGAAAAAACGTCACAAAAAAACAGCGCGAAATCGCGCTGTTTTTTATAGTTTCTGTTAAGTTACAGGCAATAACGATTATTATGCGTATTGCTCGAGCAAATTCATAACGTAAGTTCCGAGCAAATCCCAACTGCATCCGACGATACCGTGGTTTTTACCCGACAATTCGACGAGTCTGTCCCCGAGCGAAGATATGTATTCAGGCGTTGCGGTATTGCCGCCGATAGAGCTGTAATACGGAACGGTACCGTCGCCCATCTTGCCCGTGCCGTAGCCCGTAAGCAATTCGTAATCGTATTGGACGCAACCGTACTCGTCGTAAAGCACGTTGCCTTGCGCGTCGGTTTTGGTGGTAAGATTCATTCCCGTAATGGTATTGTACATATTCGTGCCGAGGAAGTAATAAGAATTGACGCTTTCGGACGCGATTTTGCCGTTTACGAACATACCGTCGAAATAATCGGAAAGATTAGCCGCAAAGTCTTTGATGCGATAACCGTCCTTATCGGCAGGCTGGCCTTCGGTTGCAAGCACTCTGTTGTACAAAAGACCGTCGTAATCGGGGCTTTCTTTTTCCTCTTGCGTTTTGGGAGTGAGATATTTTGCCCAACGCATCGAAGCGTAAAGTTCGTAAAGTTGCTCTTTGGACGTTATCGGCTCGTCGTCTACGCTGATTGCGGGATAAATGTCGTCGTATTGGTCGGAATCGATAAGTTGCCACGACGGCACGAGCGACATAAGTCCTTGGTTGTTGCGGAAGAAATCTCCGAGTTCTCCGTTGAGGAAAGACCCAACGATATTATTGATGTTTATCCAAGACGGAAGTCCGCTCAAATCGACGCCTTCCAAAAAGTTGTTGACGTACACGTCGGGACAGGCAAGTGCCGCCAAAGCGTCGAACGAACCGAGCGTTGCAGGTGCAAATCCCATATAAAGTTTGACCTTGTCTCTGTTGGCTTGGCTTCTTGCAAGGTAGTTGTTGACTACGGGCGCGCCCATACTGTGCGACATAAAAATAACGTCTTTATAGCCCTTGCGATTGATATAATTTTCAAGTTCCTGCGCACTCTTTGCAGGAGATATGCGCCAGTCCTGATTGTATACGAACACGTCGTATTCGTCGCCGTATTTTTTGGAGATATTGTCTGCGAAGTTGCGGTAGATTCCAAACACGCCGTAGTCAATATCCATATATTTGGGCAAATCGTTGGCGGGCACGACGTTGGGATTGTAACCGTTGCCGTCGTTGTCGAGCGTCAAATCCCAAAGCAAGGAACCCGGTGTGTAATCGAGTGCCTCCGTAACGAGCGTTACGATGTCGGGAAGTTCTTCATCGTATATTTCCAAAATCTCGCTGATAGGAATCTCGCCCGTCATAACTTTGGCGGCGTCGATTTCCGTTTTGAAGGGTTCCCATTTAGCCTCTTGCGTTTCCTTGTCGTAAAGACCGCCTGCAAACAACGCCGTAACGTATATTATGGCTTTATCTTTTTGCGGCACTTCTACGCTTCCGTCCTCCTCGCGCTCTCCGCACGCGACCAAAGAGAGGCTCGCAACCCAAAGCACGCAGAGCGCAAGCAATACGACAACAATTTTCTTTCCTTTCATAATCTTCCTCATTATACAAAAACAAGGGTTAATCTTTCTGTTCTTGCAAGATAAACCCTCGTTTTATTCTTTTCGTTTTATTTCGTTACCAGATACAGGCGCAACGTATCGTTGACTTTTTCTATCTCTTTCGCACAAAGTTTTTGAGCGGAAAGCGCTTTTTTAAGCCCGAGCCATACCGCCTTTATCATAAGCGAATCTCTTGCGTCGAGAGCGGCTGCAAAACCTTCGAGCATAATCATATAATCCTGTCTGTCCGCTTCGTCCATTTGTGCGTCCTGCACGGCGTTGTAAATTGCGACCAGCAGATACTCCGTCTGTTGTTGAAGTCCGCTCGAGGCAAACTCAACCGTTCTTTCCACCGTCTGCACGTCCTCCTCAACGCCGTCCACGACGAGGCTGACGAGCGTAAGTTTGAACGGTTCGATAACTCTCGTGCAGAACTGCTCGAAACTTGCCTGCTTCGTTTCCGTCGGGAAAAACCTGCTTGAAAAAGTAACCACGTCCATACTGCCCGAGTCAAACTCGACGAGCATATTTGAAATCAACGCCACGAGCGTTTTGGGATTTTTGGGCAAACGGAAAATATCGCTGTCTCCGAGTTTTGCAAACGCTTTGCGCTTTTCCGCGTCGTAATCGAAGCCTTGATTGCACAAAGACAAAACCTTGCGGAACTCCGGATAATATGCGAGGCATTTCAAAAGCGGTTTGATTTTTCTGTCGACGAAAATCAAATTGGATTTTTGCAAATCTTCCACGGCGCAAACGAGCGCGTGTATACCTTCTCCGTTGTATTCCATATTTACCTCAAACTAAAGCGAGATTGCTTTGCAAGCCTTGCGCTTGCAATTTTACCACTTGTTATGCACCTTTTCGGCAAAGCCGAGTTCGTTGTCAAGCTCGATAACGGTGCCGTCGTCAAGCACGCATTTTCCCGAAACGTAACCGAAAACCTGATGAGGAATCATACACATAACCTTGAGGTCAAACGGCTCGTAACGGTCGATAAGCGGGTGGAACGTGCAGTCGAGACGACCGTCGTCGCTGACGAACTTCCAGTCTTCCATATATCTCGGCTCGCCCTCTTTGTCGCCGGGGATAATAAACTCGGTGCGACCGATTTTGTGAGATTTGCCGTTATAGAAGAACATATCTTCGCCTGCCGCTTCGGTGTTTCCGAAACCGTAGCCGATGTTCCAGCCGAAAGTCGAACCGTCTTTGAGACGAGTTTGCAAACTGCCCCAATACCAAGTATTGTCGTAAGTCCAAACGCCGCGTCCCCAGTCAAGCGTGGCAAGGCTGTCGGACGAATCGAACTTGCACTCTTTGTCTCCGAGCCAGAAACTGCCACTTGCTCTCATACAGTTGATTTTTTGATTGAAATAGAAGTGTTTTGCTTTGTCAAACGGCGTTGCGATGACCATACTTTCTTCGGGTACTTCGTCGATGACGACGTCCCACTTCACGGTCGTTCCCATCTTGTCGGCGTTGGGATAAACGCCTGTGAGATGACGTTTTTCTCCGTCGTTTTCGAATTTCATTTCAACCTTGCCGATTTTCCACGCGCAATCGCCCTTTTCGCTCGTGCGAGGCATATTGAATTTTCCCATCGGGAACAGGCAGACTGCGGAATTGGTAAATTGCGCAGGAGTGACAAAATCCATAACCGTGAGGCTCAATGCGCCGATAAATCCCATATCGCTTATCGTGAGGCAAAGCGCAAACTCTTTGTTGGAAATATAGTAATAATCCCACTCTTTCAAACGAGTTTTGGGTGCTTTCACGTTTTCGCGATTATAATTGTAGAGCATTTTTTTCGCGTAACCCGGTTCGAGGATATTACCCTCTGCGTTCAACAAATCGGTAGGTTGAGTAATTTCGTGTTGCATAATAGTCTCCTATTAAGTTTAATATAAACAATAATAACACATTCGGCACTTATTTACAATAGCAAAAAGTGCGTTTGAGCGCATATTTTACCTGCCTCGACAGGCAAATCGACGTCGTTCGGCTTTGAAAAAGCAATATATTTTATCGGCTTTCGTCCGACTCGTCCGCAGTCTGTCTGAAATACTCGTATCCCGAATACTTCTTGACTGAACCGCCGAGCGGATACAGTCTTTTGAGTACGCGATAAGACACGACTGTCCCTACGACGCACCAAGAAACGTCCGTAGGTAAAAACACGGCGCAACCTGCCATCCACGCTTTAGACATCGACATAGCCTTGCCGACGTAAAAATTGAGCATAAGATACATATAAAACACGCCTATCGAATACACGATTGCCAATGCGCAAAACGCGCCTGCCAGCATACGCCCGAACGACGGACGCGCCTCATTCTTAAAACCTCTCGCAACGTATCCGCAAACGGGTGCGCCGATAAGGAAACCGAGAATATATCCGAACGTGGGTTGCAAGACGTAAAACACGCCGCCGCCTGCAGAAAACACGGGTATGCCGATAAGCCCCATAACGATGTACAGCGCAACGCAGATAAGCGCGTCCGTACCGCCGAGCATCAACCCTGCGAACATACAAAACGCAAACTGCATAGAAACGGGAACTATTCCTATCGGGAACTTTATAAACGCACCCACAATGATGAGTGCGAGAAAAACGGCTATTCTGACGAGGCGCAACGTCCTCGACGTGCTTTTTGCAGAAAACTTTTTCAAATCTTTATCCTTACGTCGCCTACGTCGAGCGTTTCGACGCTTCCGTTGTCGTAAACGACCACGAGACGGCACTTTTCATCGATGTTTCTGACAACGGCAGGTTTGCTTTCGTCGAATTTCGAGACTTCGACTCTCTTTCCTATAAGCATCGACATTTCTTTGTAGCGCGACGAGATATAATGTTCGTCAAAACTTTCGTGCAATCTCATAAGATTGTCGCAAATCGTCGCGACGAGCAGATTGGACACGTCGTCTTTTTCCCCGACGAATCCCGCCACGTCTTTGATTTCCTCGTCGACTCCGCCGTCTTTGGGACGAATATTCACGCCGATTCCGCACACAACTCTGTCAATCTCCGCTCCGTGCGACGACACGCCCTCGCAAAGTATTCCGACGCACTTTTTTTGCTCGATATAAATATCGTTGACCCATTTTATCAAGGCGTTTTTCTCGCAAACGGCGCGTATCGCGTCGGCTGCCGCAACGGCGCACATAGGCGTGATATACGCCGTTTCTTCTTTGCAAGTCGGCTCGATTATCAGGCTGAAATACACGCCCGCGTCTTTGGGAGAATAAAACTTACGGGCAAATCTTCCCCTGCCTTTCGTCTGTTCCCTTGCGACGAGCAAAACGTCTTTCGCTCCCGATTTTGCCATATCCTTTGCCAAATCGTTGGTTGAGGTCACGCTGTCGTACGCTTCGACGTCGAGCGACGAAACGAGATACCGTTTTATTCCCTCTTTTGAAAGCACGTTTTTCATTCAGACCTCTAAAACGCAAATACGAATATCATCGAACAGATTATCCCCACGAGCATACTGACGGCAGGCACTCTGCCTTCTTCCATAAGTATTGATTGCGGAAGTATCTCGCAAAACGTAACGTAGAGCATCGCTCCGCCGGCAAGCCCCATACATATTCCGCTTGCCAAATCGCTTATTCCGCCCACGACAAGACCTATAACCGCGCCGAGAACCGTTGCCGCGCCCGCAAGAGCTGTCAAAAGCACGGTTTTCCACCCCTTAACGCCACCGCTTGCGAGCGGAGCCGAAATGGCCATACCTTCAGGAATGTTATGTACCGCAATAATAATCGCAATGAGTATGCCCGTCTTTTCGTCGGAGGCACCCGTTGCGCCTATTGCCATACCTTCGGGAAGATTGTGAAGCGCAATAGCCATAAGCATTATTATGCCTGCTTTGAGAAGCGACTTTTTGTCTACGCTCGTTGCCGCCGCAATATTTTGTCCGACGACCGCAACGGCCGCCGAGCCGTCCGCTTTCAATGCGTCGTTCGCTTCGATAACGGCGGTTTCGTGATGCAGTTCCGCAATGCTTTTGTGCGTATCCTTCATGTTTTCGATGACGTCAATCATTTTGTTGAGTCCGAAAATAACGAGCATACCGACAATCAAAGCGGAAACGGCAATCAATATACCCGATTGCGCTATCGCGCCCTCGATTTTTGCAAAACCTACCGCTTCGGGCAACATCTCGAACGTAACTACGCCGACCATTACTCCGCCTGCGAAACTCAAGACTCTGCCCATAACCTTATTGCCCTTGTTTTTGAGCAATACGCCGATTATACCGCCGAGTCCCGTGCCTACAATGCCTGCGACCAGTGATAATATTAAAATTAAAGTATTCATTTTTATTCTCTCTCGCTCAACAGTATATAACATATACTGCTCGTTTCACAACCCATTGCGTAAAAAATTGCGGATTTTGTTTCTTTTTTGCTTTTGCACACATAATATAGGTATGAAAAAATATCGGAAAACAGCCGTATTTGCCTGCATTTTTTCGGTGCTTGCTTTTCTTTTGACGGCATTCGGAGGAATTATGCACAGCGATAAAGTGGCAAAAGCAAAATCGCAAGAATACAAAGTCATCGCAAAGTTTTCGACCTATTACGGAGACAGCAAACAAAACCGCAAAGACAACGTCGCTTTGGCGGCGCGGAAAATCGACGGCACGGTGCTATACCCCGAGGACGAGTTCTCCTTTAACGACGTGGTGGGAATGCGCACCGTCGAAAACGGCTTTAAGTCCGCTTACATCATAAAAGACGGCGAATTCGTCGAGGGCGTGGGCGGAGGCGTATGTCAGGTGTCCAGCACCCTTTACAACTGCGCGCTTTTGGCAAACCTTGCCGTAACGTCGGTCAGAGCGCATTCTCTGCCCGTGAGTTACGTTGCGCCGTCTTTCGACGCAATGGTGTCGAGCGCAAGCGACCTCAGGTTTGTCAACACACTCTCGACTCCCGTAACGATAAGTATGAGTACGGACGGAAAGTATCTCAAAGCCGAGATGTACGGCGTGGAATCCTGCGTGATAAGACGACGTTCCCAAACAATAGAAAGCCTGCCCTTCGAGACGGAATACCGCATAGACGAATCGTTGAAACCCGACGAAGAAGTTATCGACACTTACGGCAAAAACGGATTGCGCTCGCAAGGCTTTTTGGAATACTACGAAAACGGAAAGTTGATAAAAACCGTGCTTATCCGCAAAGACACTTATTTTCCTCAAAAACGCATCGTTTTGAGAGGAGCGTCACATTCGTCATTGACACAGGACGGTTGATAGCGGTATAATTTAACAAACGAAAACATAGAGGTATGCTATGGATTATCAGAAAAATTACGAACAATGGCTCGCAAGCGACGAAGTTTCTGCCGAGGACAAAGCAAGACTTCAGTCCCTGACGGAGGACGAGAAAAAAGAAATGTTTTTCTGTCCGCTGCAATTCGGCACGGCTGGAATGAGAGGCGTTCTCGACGTCGGCACCAACAGAATGAACGTTTTTACCGTCAAACGCGCAACTCAAGGTCTTGCCGAATACATAAAAACGCTCGGCAAAGAAGCTATGCAAAGAGGCGTCGTTATATCCTACGACACGCGCAAATATTCGAGCGAGTTTTCCGTTGAAGTGGCAAAAGTGCTTGCAAAAAACGGCATCGAGGCTTTCCTTTTCGACACGGTGCATCCCGTCCCGATGTGCTCGTTTGCAATAAGACATTTGAACGCAATCGCAGGCGTTATGATAACCGCTTCGCACAACCCCAAAATCTACAACGGATACAAAGTTTACGGAGAGGACGGAGCGCAAATGTCGCCTGAATCGACGGATAAAGTGGTGGAATTTATAGATAAAACCCCTTATTTCGGCATTGAAGAAGAAAACGCGGTTTTGACTGCGGCAAGCATCAAGGGGCTTGACAACGTCGAGGTTGCGCCGCATATCACAGTCATAGGCAAGAGCGTGGACAACGCCTACTTCGACACTATCGGCAAACTTTCCCTGTCTCCCGAAGCGGTTGAAAAATACGGCAAAGACGTGAAAATCGTCTACACTCCCGTACACGGAAGCGGATACGTTCCCGTAACCGAAATCCTCTCGAGAATGGGCATAACCGTCAACGTCGTAAAAGAGCAGGCGTTGCCCGATACTGAGTTTTCAACCGTGCGCGTTCCAAATCCCGAAGAAGCCGACACCCTGCGCCTCGGTGTGGAACTTGCCGATAAAATCGGCAGCGACATCGTTATCGGCACGGACCCCGACGCAGACAGAATGGGCATTGCCGTGCGCAACGACGAGGGAAAATTCGTGCTTCTCAACGGCAATCAAATCGGCGTGTTGCTTGCCAACTATATCTTCTTGAGAAAAACCGAAAGCGGCACAATGCCCAAAAACGGCGCACTCGTAAAGACTATAGTCACGACCGAACTTGCAAGAGTGCTTGCGACAAGCTACGGCGTTACGACGTTCGACGTGCTTACGGGATTCAAGTTTATCGGAGAAAAAATCAAGGAATGGGAAGATAACGGCGAATACACCTACCTGTTCGGTTTTGAGGAAAGCTACGGCTCGCTCGTCGGCACGCACGCAAGAGATAAGGACGCCGTCGTCGCAAGTATGATGTTTGCCGAAATGGTGTGCTACTTCGAGTCCAAAGGTATAAGCGTATACGACGTGCTTCAAGGCATTTATCGAAAATTCGGTTACTATGTGGAAAAAGCAAAGTCAATAACCTTCGGCGGTCTGGACGGAATGCAGAAAATGGCGGATATTATGAACAAAATTCGCGCCACCGCATTTACCGAAATCGCAGGAGTCAAAGTGCTTGCGCAAAGCGACTTCGTGACTCGCAAAAAGACGTACTCTTGCGGAAAAATCGAAGATATTGTCCTGCCAAAGACCAACGCTTTCAAAATTCATCTTGAAAACGGCGACTGGATTTGCGTCCGCCCGAGCGGAACGGAGCCGAAGCTCAAATTTTACGTCGCAACGAGCAAGCCCACTCAAGCAGAAGCAACCGCCCTTGCGGAACAATACCTTGCCTATATGGCAAATTTGGCAAACTGATATAAAAACAAATCAAAACATAACGTAAATCAACAGCCACCGAAAAATCGGTGGCTGTTTTGAATGAGTATAAATACCGAATCAGATGTTTTACTTCAACAATTCTTTTTTCTTTTCGTCAAACTCTTGCTGAGTGATTACGCCGCTATCTAACAACTGTTTTAATCGTTGCAACTGTGAAATATAATCGTCTTTGTTTTCTGTATGATTTGGCTGTTTCGTCGAAATATTCTCTGCAATTTTGGCAAATGCGTCCGCTTGTTTTGCTTGCGCTTCAATCTTTTTTACCTCAATATCGACTTTTACGTCTTTATCGTTCTTCACGCTCATTAGGACATTTGACACGGCGTCGAAAAACTCATCGCTTTTTTCAATATACCTCATAATAAATACGTTTGCGCCTTGCATATTTGCGTTGACATTGCCGAGTCGAACAGCAGTTTGATTTCCATTGCCTTGTGAAAAATTGATAACAAGAGTGTTTACTCCCAAGCTGTTCAAAACTTCTACGTTGTCAATCATATCAAGTCTATAGCTAAAATCTCTGCAAATGAATAACATAGCGCGAGTGCCGTAAATGCGCTTATTTGTTACAACACACTTTGATTTTGCGATTGCTTTTTTATTTAATATAAAAGCACATATCGTAAAAATAAGACCTACCAAAAACACAACAAGTAATGCAGCGTAAAAAGCATCGACGCATATTGCCAATACTAAATATACCAATAACATCAATGACAAAAAACATATAAGCGTAATATATACCGCCTTTATTAATTTTGGCATTTTGCATTTTGCCGAAGCAAGTATTTGCTCTGTTTCAGTATTTTTTCTAATTTCGTTCACTATAAATTCCTCCTGTTTATTCAAATTATAGTTAGGTCATACCTAATTGTCAAGATAAAAATTAAGTAATGCCTAATAATAAGAATATCATTACACATAATAGTTGGCGAAAAATGATAGACTTGGAAGAACGCATAAGCAAACGACTGAAAGAAGAAATCGAATTGTCGGGAAAATCGAAAAGCGAGATTGCAAAAGCAATCGGAGTATCGAAACCGACCGTTTCGCAATACCTTTCGGGACGGATTATGCCGTCGTTGACGACATTTGCAAAACTGTGTGATTTTCTGGATTGCTCCGCAGACGATATTTTGAAAATAAAATGAAAAACGCACCGATACGGTGCGCTTTTTATTTTGAAAATATTGAACTATGCGGCTAACGCCTAAATTGCCACACTTGCGCTATCAATGCACTCTTTCTTACTTTGTATGCTTTTGTATTATTGTCGGATATACGGATTCCATTGATATTTGTTCAAATCGACGTAGCCGTCTTTATCCACTTCGACGCCGTCTGCACGGAGAAGATTTGCTTGCACCTCGGGACCGCCAAAAGCAAACGCAGGGGCGCATCTGCCAAAACGGTTGACCACCCTGAAGCACGGAACGTGTTCGGGGTCGGGATTGAAATGAAGCGCATATCCCACCGCACGAGAGGCGCGCGGAGAGCCGCACAACACCGCGATTTGTCCGTAGGTTGCCACTTTCCCGCTTGGGATTTTCTTTACTTGTTCATATACTATATCGTAAAAACTCATAGGCATATTCTGTACAAATTGACACTTTATTTATTACAATATTCCATATAAAGTACCTTTTGCGTTACACTAATATAGTGTAGCCAAACTCGTTTAATGCAATATCACTCCACGCGAAAATTGACATTACCCCCTTCCTCAGGTGTTTCCCCTATTCCGTTCCCCCTCTGCGCTATTCTTGAGGGAACCCACGGAACTGCTCCGCAGGGGGACACACTCGGCACTCACATAGATAGGCACATTTTTCTAATTATGCCACTGCGCTTTGTGCGCCAGCTACGCAACAACACGGCGCAGTCGCTTGTACGATTCGTCAAGTTCGGCGCTCGATGCGGTCGGTGCCTTGCGCCTCCAACTTCGAATAAGCACATTCCGTTATTAAGTACGCCTCTGAATTAGTATCCGTCGGGTTTTACTCTATTATTCCACGCTCGCGCAAGAACGTTTCAAGCACTTCGGCGGCATCTCCGCACATTTTGGCACACGGTCTCGTTTTGTAATACTCGGGTGTGCGGTCGTCGGGAACGGGTAAAGTGCTTGCGCGTGCGCCCAAAATCTCACGGCATACGATAGAGCCGTTGATTTGTTTGAAGCGGTGCGCAAGTTCTTGTATGCGTGCGTAATGAGCTGTTTTGCATTGCTTTGCATCGGGTTTGTCGGGATAGTCGTATCTTTCCAACAACCCCTCAACGATAAACATACCGCTAACTGCGCCGCACACTTCCCTAAGCCTACCCATACCTCCGCCAAAAGACGAGCAGAGGCGCAACGCTTGTTCGCCGCCAAACCCCGTGACGTCCGAGAAAGCAAGCACCACCGCTTGCGCGCAACTGTAGCCGTCGATAAAGTTTTTCTCCGCTATCTCGCGCCGCGTCATATTACTTTTCGATTGCCGACAATGCGTCTGCAATATACTTGCTTGCGTCGAGCTGCTCCACCGCGCCTGCATCGACGGCACTTGCGATATTGCGGTCTATGGGGAGTTTGCCAAGCACTTTAAGGTCAAAATCTTTTGCGATTTTGTCTACGTTGCTCGTACAGAAAACGTCAATTTTCTTTCCGCAATCGGGGCATTCGATATAACTCATATTCTCCACAATACCGTAGATAGGAATGTTCATTTTATTTGCCATTTTCACGGCTTTTTCTACTATCATAGACACGAGGTCCTGCGGAGACGTGACGATGACGATGCCGTCGAGCTTGATAGATTGAAAAACCGTGAGAGGCACGTCTCCCGTTCCCGGAGGACAGTCTACAAAAAGGAAATCGAGGTCGCCCCACACGACGTCCGTCCAAAATTGTTTTACCATACCTGCGATGACGGGACCTCTCCATATAACGGGGTCTGTTTCGTCATCGAGAAGGAGATTTGAAGAAATCAATCTCACGCCCAAACTGCTTTGTCTCGGATAAATGCCGTTTGCATCCCCTTCGACGCCGCCGCTTATTCCGAAAGCGTGCGGAATGGACGGACCCGTTATATCCGCGTCCAAAATACCGACCGATTTGCCCTCTTTGCATTTTCCTACAGCAAGCAACGACGTTACCAGCGATTTGCCTACGCCGCCCTTTCCGCTGACGACTGCAATGACTTTTTTGATGTTTGAAAGTTTGTTTTGGTCCTCTATCAAACTTCTCGACGAACAGTCCTTGGAACAAGAACCGCAATCGTGTGTGCATCCGCTCATATATATACTCCTTACGACCTGAGTCGAAACTTTTTTTCTTTAATTATGATACCACTATAACTCGATTTATAAAAGTCTTTTTGCAAAAATTCATATCTTGCTCGGATTTGCAAATTTATAACGCCTGCGCCGTATAAAACGCACGAATAACAGCAATAATCTTGTCAATGCCAACATAAGGAGATTGCAATATGAAACTGATAGACAGCAAAACGTTTTCAAACCTCGCTCGCGCCTATGCGGGCGAAACACAAGCTATGACGAGATACAAATTTGTCGAATACGGCGCGCGCAACGAAGGCTACAACGCCCTTGCCGAAGTCATCGACAAAGTGGTTTACAACGAGTTTAACCACGCCAGAGTTCTGTATACGTTCATACAACAAGCAAGCAACAAAACCATAGAGAATATCGAAATCTGCGCAGGCTATCCGTTCAAGGAGAAATGGGATTTGGAGCAAAATCTCAAACTTGCCGCCGAGGACGAAGAAAGCGAAGTCAAAACCTATCGCGTTTTTGAAAAAACCGCTCGTGAAGAAGGCTTCGAGGAAATCGCAAACGCATTCAAAATGCTATCTAGCGTCGAGCATTGCCACAAACTTATGTTCGAGGATTTGTACAATCAACTCAAAAACGATACGATATACAAAAAAGAAAAGCCCGTCAAATGGAAATGCGCGGGATGCGGTTACGAAGCCGAAAGCAAGGAAGCGTGGGATATGTGTCCGCTTTGCAAGGCAAAACAAGGTTTTACGATGCTCAAACTAAACGACTAATCATCAAAAAAAAAGACACGCCGTTGCGTGTCTTTTTTGATATTTTTCTCCGTTTAATAAGCGTTGCTCGTAGTCGGTTGCGCAATAGCAGACCTAAAAAAGCGATATATAAAAGGGCGGCACGCTATTGCGTGCCGTCCGTAAGCATATCGCTTTTTAGGTAGTTGACCTTGTATACATCAAATTGTCTGTAGTTTTCAAAGTATACTCTCCGACAACATAGAAAACGATATATTGAGTACTCGAGACTTTGAGCAACAATACGTCGTAGCTTGCGTTTCTCAAAGACGGAATATAGCGTTTGATATATTCTTTCTGGACATATTCATAGTTGTAATAAGTAGTGCTTCCGTTAAGCGTATACGCTGCCGTGCTTTCATAGAATCTTATAATGTTACGCGAATTATAAGTATAAGTGTAATAGTAATTTTTCGGGTCTACACTGTTTTTCCTTCCGTCTCCCGCTATTTTTGTAAGACGGTATCCTTTCCCCGGATAGATTAACGTATACTCTTTTTCAAACAAATTACTTTCGGGTTTGACTGCGAACAGAAGAACCGTCGAAGGGTCATCTTTACCATATATATATACGACAATCGCGTCATACTCGCTATAAGAACTATTGCGATAGTCGGGGTAATTCTTGCAAGCCCATTTTGACGAAACGTATTCGTAAGCATAATCCGAACCGATGCCCGCGTTGCTTCCGTTTCTGTACAGACATCTGCCGTCGTTGTCCAACGTTAAACTGCCGTATGTTTCGTTATCGACATATTCGTAAGTTCCGTAATAGTCTTTCGGGTCGTCTCCTTTCGAGTTGAGAGCGCTCGAGCCGCCGCCTTTAGCCAGCAAAATCGAGCCGCCTATTATCATTGCCAAGCCTATGACCGAAAGAATTATGCCAACCACAAAGTAAATTTTCTTTTCTTTTGGTTTATATATGCGAGTCGGCGTTGCATACTCGTCAAGATTAATCTCGTTTTCTTTGTACGTTCCCTTTTCTTTATCCGCTTGAGCGACACGGAATTCTTTTTTGAAGCGATTGATTTCCCCGCATTGCGGACACTCTCTTTCAAATTCGTACGTTATATAATAATCATCGAATTTATCGGTATGCTTTTCTCTCCTACTGACTTCGTGATAACCGTAGTCGCCTCCGTCGAGATAAGATTTACACTTTTTGCATACGCTGCGTTTATAAAAGCTGATTTGCACACTCAGTATAATTATCCAAACAATCGGCACGATTATGCACAACAACGGAAGATTGAGAGAGCATACGAGCATCATAAATCCGAGTGCCATTACCAAAAGACTTATGTATACCGTCGGAAGTTGCTTGATGTCGTTTCCCCAATCTCTCAAAAAATTGAGTTTTTTCTCTTTTTTTGCTTTTTCTGCCGCTTTCGCTTTTTTCGCGTTTTTCTTGTCCTCTTTCGGATTGTGTCCGACGTTTGTCGGTGCAACGGAATCTTCGTCTATATGATGAATATCGCTGCTTGCGGCAAACGATTGGTCGTCTCCGTCGTCTCCGAAGAACTCGTCGTTTCTTGCTCTGTCGGGACCGAAATCGCGCATAACCGCGGCTGTGTCTATGCTAATCGCATATTCTCTTTCGGTATCGTCCGAATCGATTTGCGGAGGTTGCTCTCCGTGAATTGCGGCGGTTGCCGCTGCAAGCGCGTCGCTGATTGAGGGGTTATTGACTTTTGCAGGTGTGATTACAGGAGCAACAACAGGTGCTACCGCAGGCGCAACAGGTGTAGTGCGGTCGTGAGCGACGCTTTTCTTCGGCGCTATATCGAAACAATCGTATTTCAGTCCTGCAACGACAGCCATAACCGTCGGCACGAGCGCTTTGTTCTTTTTGTCCGCAATGACTTGCTCGAATTCTTCGCAGATTTGCCAAATTCTTTGTTCGGCTATCGCATCGCACTCGTCGTTTTCGGGTCTGTTTTCAAATATCGTCTGCAAAAACCACACGATGTTATTCGCTATGAAATCCGTACGACGAGTCACTTTCAACGCCAACGTATTTTGGCAATCGGATATTCCGTTGGCAAGGTATATTCCCGTTGCGGAAGTATCGTCGAAGTCTTGCGCGATTTCGTCGATAACGTCAAAAACGACATTAACGGCATTCACGTCGCCGCTCGAAAGCGCTTTGGCAAAATGCTCGGAAACTTTGCTTTGCAATTTGAAATAGCAATTATTGAAGTCCGGCATAGCGATGTTCATCGGATTCGGTGTGGATAATTGTCTGACAAAGCATTCGCTTGACATTTGATTCATTGAATCTGCGCCGTGTGCAAGAGCAAGTCCCGCATAAGCATTTGCAACGGCGTTTTTGCCGTCGTTTTGCAAAACAGTGTTGCTCTCCGACAACATCTCAACGTAATTGCCTTCACTTTTGAGGTTTTCAAAAGCGTGCAATCTTTCTTCGTAAAGATTCTCGTCGGGTTCGTTTTGTTCTTCTTGTGCGTCGGCAACTATAGGAGAGCCGCAATACAGACAAAAACCTTTTGTGAAGTTTTCGTTTAATTGCAGTTCTTCTCCGCAGTTGGGACACTTAACAATTTTGTTCCCCATTGTAAACTCCTTTCCTATGTAAATATATAGTTTATTAAATTTTATAGGAATAATTCCTATATGTCAACGCCAAATATGGATTTTTTACTATATTTTCGATATGAGGAATCACGGGAGGAAGTTTATGAACATAAGAGAAAAGGTCGGTTGCAATCTCAAAAACGCACGCAAAGCCGCAGGTTTGACGCAAAAACAACTTGCCGAAGAAATGGGAAAATATCAACCCGATTACAGCGAATACGAAACGGGAAAAATAGAATTAGATTATGAAAAGATAGTGTTTTTGTGCAATCGTCTCGACATAACGCCCAACGATTTGTTTGAAATACGTTAAAAAAAGACACGCAACAGCGTGTTTTTTTTGATATTGCGCTACGCAAAATCCGTCATTGCGATGATGACAATAAACTCGTTTATTGCCATATATCGCATTTGCATTTTGCTTTTCTAATCGCGCCGATAATTTTTGCTATTATTTCAGGCAAAACCATAACATTTGCCACTATTTCGCAAAATTATCGGCTTGATATTCTTCCGTTTAATAAGCGTTGCTCGTAGACAGGCGGAGCCGTAGTTTGTAACTCGACGAAGTGTCGTTGTGAGCATCAACTATCCGTCTGAGCAACCGCCGAGCCGCCTCAAGGTTGCGAAACCTTACGCACAAAAGCAATGCTCCGATTGCTTTTGTGCAGGACGTTTGCGCCTAAATATGCGTCAAGTTATCTCAAAGAGATAAGTGACGCGTGTTTAGCATTCGGCGCAATAAAACACCAAGCAAGCGATATAGCGAAATTGTGGCAGGAGTTTTTATCCTTGCTTAAACTGATAGCGTGTATCGATTGCGCGGTAGCAGAACTAAAAAAGCAATATATAAAAGGACGACACGCCATTGCGTGCCGTCCGTAAGCATATCGCTTTTTTAGTTCTTAGTCCGCATCGAGTGCGTCAAGTCTTATTTGTTTCTTTTCTTCTTTGGTAAGTTTTCTGCCCTTTGCGGTTTGAATGCTGTCGCCGTGTTTTACGAATATCATAAGCACGATTGCGATAACGACGCAGATTGCGCTATAGAGGAACAAATATTTGCTTCCGCCTGCGTCCATAATTGCGCCGCCGATTGCGGGCGTGATTGCCTGCGCGGACATAGTTGCCATATAATAGTAACCCGTATATTGACCGACCGTTTCTGCCGTGGAAAGCTCGGTTACCATCGGGAACGTGTTGACGTTTGCAATAATGAGACCGAAGCCTGCGATGAGGTAGAACAGCGAGAACAGCACGGCTTTTACTGCGTTTTCATATCCCGGGCGCAACGCCGCAAAGATAAGGATAAACGAGACTACAGCCATTCCGAAACCTATGATAATAGATTTTCTTCTGCCGATTTTTGCCGCCATATATCCGACGGGAATAAATGCGATTGCGCTTACGCCCATCGAAACACCCGATATAATTGAAGCGGTGCCTGCGTTGAGGTTGAGGGCTTTGGTGGTATAAATGGACAAGTTGGAAGATACCGCATTGTAGCCCATAAACCACATAAAGATTGACGCGAGAATGAGCGCGAACGATTTGAGTCTGCCTTTTTCGAGGTCGTTCTTCGAATTCCACCACTCTTTGGGCGTTTGATGTTTTTTCTTGGTGTTTTCAACCACCTGTTGCGCAAATTCGAGCGTTTCGGGAGCGGTTTTATCTTGTTCGGGAGTTTGGTCAATCAAGACTTGTGCGTCTCCCGAAGGCTTACTGTCAAGATTGTAATCCGCGTCGCCTTCGGCAATAAGTTCTTCGGCAAACTTTTCCGCTTCGGGGTTCTCGCCGTCGGCAAAGTCGTCAATTTCATACTCTTTGCAGATTTCTTGGCATTTTGCGACCATCTTGCGCTCGTTGACGAGTGCGAGGAAGCCTGCGAGGAGCAAGAGCATTCCGCCTGCAACCGCGCCGAAAATGATAACGTAGTTGGAGAGGCGTTGACCGAACAGCACGACCGTGTAAATCAAAAACGCTATCGCGCCGCCCACGCCGCCGCAGAGATTGATGATTGCGTTTGCTTGCGAACGAAGCGGCTTTGGCGTAACGTCAGGCATAAGCGCAACCGCGGGAGAACGGAACGTTGCCATCGCAACAAGCACGAGGAGCAAAATAACCATATATACGACGAGGCTCTTTACGCCGTAGAATCCTTGATAATTCTCGCTCCCCTGTCCGCCGTCGATACTCGCTTGTCTGATGAGGAATGACTTGTATGCGTTCATACCCGAAGCAACGTAGGTTTTGTAATCTTTGTTGCTTTGTTTCATAGCCTCGTAAGACACTTTCGTTTCTGCGCAAATCGCGTTCATATCCGTAATTTCGTCGTCGCCATAGTAATACGTCTCTTTTCCGAGCATATTAAGTATGGCTTTTTTCGAGGTAAGTTTTTCGTAATGACGAATGGATGTAAAGAAGTCGCGCGCCTTATTGACAAGATTGCCGTTTTCGTCGACTTCGGTTTTCGTATAATCGTAACCGTTGAGTTTGAGGTATTCGAGGTCGCACAAATCGTTTGCGCTGACCGCTTTATAGAGTTGGTCTACGTTTGCGGAACCTTTTTCTTTAACTTCCACAGCGTAATCGAACCAATCTCCGAGCAAATCTCTCATATAAGTGTCGTCGGCAAGATTTTGAGTGACTTCCTTCTTTATGTAATCGTCGGATTGCTTTTGTTGATTGAGCGTAACGACGGGTACGAACACCATAAGCGCAACCGCGCAAACCGTACCTATAACGATAAACGGAGTACGTCTGCCCCATTTTTTGACGAGTTTGCCCTTTGCGTTGTCGCTGAGCTTGCCGAATACGGGCAACATAAACAGCGAAAGCAAGTTGTCAAGTCCCATAATAAGACCGCGCGCCCAGCTCGGCAAGCCGTAAGCGTTGTCTATCAGGAGAGGCACGACAAAGTCGTATGCGGTCCAAAACAGCATAATGATTGCAAACGCAAAACCAACTTTGAACGTCTGGGGATAGTCGAGTTTTAGCGGAGGTCTGCCCTTTTCGTCCAAAATCGGAGCGGGTGCTTCTTTTTTCTTCATAACTTCACCTTTATTCAATGTGTTATCTGCCGTCGCGCGCTTGCACGCCATACGCACTCGCGCAAAAACAAATACGAGTATATTATAGAGGAAAACGCGACAAATGTAAATACCGTATTTTTGCGGATTTTGTAAAAGTAAAGAAATCTATTGTCCTATCTGCCACTCGTGTGATAAAATGAAAATATGATAGTTTGCGGATACGAAAAATTTTCAATGGTCGATTTCGACGAGAAAATCGCTTGCACGGTTTTTACCGGCGGGTGCAATTTCCGCTGTCCGTTTTGTCACAACGGCGCATTGGTCGTCGGCAACGTCAAAGCGGAACAGATAGACGAAAACGAAGTGTTCGATTATCTCGAAAAACGCAAAGGACTTGTAGATGCGGTTTGCGTGACGGGAGGAGAACCCACGCTTCAATCCGATTTGAAAGATTTTTTGCGCAAAGTGCGCGATATGGGCTATCTCACGAAACTCGACACCAACGGTTTGCGTCCTGACGTACTCAAAGACGTTTTGAAAGAAAAACTCGTCGATTACGTCGCTATGGACGTAAAAAACAGCTTGCAAAAATATGCCGTTACCGTCGGACTCGAAAGCGTCGACACGTCAAAAATAAAAGAAAGTATTGATACGCTCTTGTCAGGCAGCGTCGAATACGAATTCCGCACCACTCTTATCAAGGAATTTCACACCGCAGAGGATATTGAAAAAATCGCCGACACGATAAACGGCGCACAAAGATATTTTATGCAAAAATACAAGGACAACGAGGAGTGCATCTCGCACGGATTTTCTCCCATCGAAAAAGACGAAGCGGAAAATTTCAAAGCGTTTTTCGACGGCAAAGTTGCCAAAATCGGTCTGAGAGGATATTGATTGCCGCAAACAACGAGTTTTCGAATATCGATTTGTCAAAACTCGTCGCAATCTTCGTCTCCGCAATCTTCGCACTCGCAGTCCTCGACAAGTTCGTCGCATTCGATGCATTCGTCAAGCCAATCGTCTTTTGAGAAAGACGATTTATATTTTATAGCGGTTTTGGGAACGCTCGTATTTCGAGTTGAAAAAAGCGCGTCCAATAAGTCGAATATACACATAGCATTACCTCCATATCTATATTCTATGACTTCCGACGCACCGTTTTCGTCGCATTGCGCGACTTTTATTGAATATTCAGCACCGTTTGACCGTTGACGAGAACGCAGATATTCAAATCTTTTGCCACGACTCGCATCGTACCCTCGTCGCACACTCTTTCCATTACGAGGCTGTCCGCATCGGGAACGAAATGCGTTTCTCCTTGCAAAAACATTGCGTATTCCGTGCGGAATTTTCCGAGTTTTCGATAATGTTCCACAAGTTCGCAATCTTCTCTGCCCCACGGATAAGTGCCTCTGTTGAGCGGGTCCTCCCACCCTTGAACGCCTGCTTCGTCTCCGTAGAACAAGCACGGCACTCCCGGCAAAACGTATTGCAACGCGCTTGCGAATTTCAATCTGCGCTTTGCTTTGTCGTATTGCTCTGCCGACAGCTTGAATGACGCTCTGTCCGCTTTTGCGTGCGGAGGTTTGACTCCAGAAAGAGTCGTAAGCGCACGCGCGGTGTCGTGACTGTCGATAAGATTCATCAGACAATCGAGAGATTGCTTGGGGTAATTCTCGAGAATCTGCGTAACCTTTGATATAAATTCGTTCTTATTACCGTCCAGCGTAAATGCGAGAATCGCTTCTTTGAAAGGATAATTCATCACGGAATCGAGTTGGTTTCCCATAAAATACGGTCTCCACTCGCTGTACGCAATCTTTGTCGACGCGTCCTCCCACACTTCGCCGACGACGAGCATATCGTCTCCCTCGCTCTTAATACGCGCGCACAAGACGTCGGTAAAATCGATAGGCAATTCGTCAACGACGTCCAGTCTCCAACCTTTTACGCCGAGCTTTGACCACTTGTCGATAACTCCGCCGTCTCCGAGAATCAAATCTCTGTATCCTTGCGCTTGCTTGTTTACGGTAGGTACGACCGTGCTACCCCACCAACAAGCGTATTCGTCGGGATAATGCGTGAAATAATACCAGTCGTAATACGGAGATTGTTTGCTCTGATATGCGCCGAGAGTGTCGTAAGTGCCTTCGCGATTGAAATATTTGCTGTCCGCTCCAGTATGATTGAATACGCCGTCAAGCATAACGTTTATATCTCGGCTTTTTGCCTCGTCAATCAACGTCTCGAACTGCGCCTCCGTGCCGAACAGCGAATCTATCTCGAGATAATCTCCCGTATCGTATCTATGGTTGGAGCAAGACTTGAAAATCGGAGAGAGATAAATACACTTGACTCCGAGACTTTGAACATAATCGAGCTTTGAAATTATACCCTCTATATTACCGCCGAAAAAGTCGTCCGCACGATAATCTTTGCCGTCCTCGGCAATGTCGGGACGCTCGTACCAATCGGAATGAAGTCGTCCGCGTTTATTAAATTCCACGTTGCCTTTCTTGCAAAATCTATCTGCAAATATTTGATAAATAACGCCTCGTTTTGCCCAATTCGGGGTTTTATAGTCTGTTTTTGTAACGGTTAACTGCCATTCGGGCAACCAATCTCCTCTTATTGCCGTGCCGTCGAGCGACCTACCGAAGAACGCCAAATCTCCGCTCGGCAACTCTCCTTCAAAGCGGTATTTCCATATTCCCCAGTCCGAAAGCGCAAATGCGCCGACAAAATAATCGAGTCCGTCTTGCGAATGCGAGAAGGGCAATTCTATGCGTTCACTATGGCCGCAAAGCACTTCTCCGTCTTTTCCGAAGATTTGCCGCAATACGACAAACACCCTGCCGATATGCATATTGCTGTCGATAGGGAAAGTGATAGTCGTAGGTTGTCCTGCGACGCTTGCGCCATAAGGCTTTTTGTGAATAAGAGGCGAGTACATAGAGTTTTGAATTAATAGTTATTAATTAATAATTAATAATTTTGGAAGGCGAAGCCTTATCCAACGGGTGGTTGTTTATAAAACCTCTAAGCCATAACTCCTTGAATGCAACATCACCCCTTCCCTTCGGGCTTTCCCCTATTGCTCAAATAGATGCTATTTCTCTTTTTAAGCAAACATCGTTCGCAAGAGGGGAACTCGGCACTCACATAGATAAGTATCGTTCACTTGTTATGTCACTCGTTCGCAAACGAAAAGAACAACACTCGTTTGCTCACTTGTACTAATCGTCAAGTTCGGCACTCAGAGGCTCGCCGCCGTTGCGGCTCGTGTTCCGTCTTCAGAAAAGTGAAATCTGCGATGCCACAGACATTCTCTCATATCGTGTATCAAAAAGTGCGCAAATGAGATAAAGAGCGCGAAAGACGTATCTTGCCGACAAGCCTAACGTACTATGCGTACGTGACTTGGCGGCAAGGTGCGTCTGACAAAGCTATTTGCTCATTTGCACACTTTTTTAAGATTCCAGATGCGCTGAGCATACTCCTCCACAGCCCTGTCGGCTGCGAAAAAGCCTGCTTTGGCAATGTTGACGAGAGACATACGATTCCACGTCTCTTTGTCTTGATAGGTGGCGTTGACGCGTTCTTGTGCGGCGGAATAACTGTCGAAGTCGGCAAGAACCATATAACCGTCGGGCTGACCGCCTCTGCCGATTGTGAGAGAATCTGCGATTTCTCCGAACGAGATTCCGTTGACGCCTTGGCGCAAAGTGTCGATGAGACGTTTGATGCGCGGGTTGGTCTGATAATAGTACGACGGATTGTAGCCTTGTTTCCAAAGAGCTTCGACCTCGTCGGCAAACATACCGAACAGGAATATGTTGCCGTCGCCCACTTCTTGGTGTATCTCGACGTTTGCGCCGTCGAGCGTACCGATTGTGAGTGCGCCGTTAATCATAAACTTCATATTTCCCGTACCGCTCGCTTCTTTGCCCGCGAGAGAGATTTGTTCGCTCACTTCCGCCGCCGGCATAATGATTTCGGCAAGCGTAACCCTGTAGTTTTCGAGGAAAACGACTTTAAGTTTGCCTTTGATGTCGGGGTCGTTGTTGACGAGATTGCCGAGCGCGCAGATAAAGCGGATAATTTGCTTTGCCATATAGTATGCGCTTGCGGCTTTCGCGCCGAAAATAAACGTGCGCGGTTGAATGTCGAGATTCGGGTTTTCTTTCAAGCGCAGATACAAATCGAGAATGTTGAGCGCGTTGAGAAGCTGACGTTTATACTCGTGCAATCTCTTGACTTGCACGTCGAAGATGCTGTCGGGGTCAACCTGTACGTTGTTGTGTTCGAGAATGTATTTTGCAAGGTCTTGCTTGTTTGCGCGTTTGATGTCGGCAAGTCTGTCGAGGACTTGTCTGTCGCCCATATATTTTTGCAAATCCTGCAAAGCGTCCGCTTCTTTGAGCCATTTGTCTCCGATAAGCTCGTTAATGAGCGACGCAAGACGAGGATTGGCTTGAGCAACCCATCTTCTGTGCGTGATGCCGTTGGTAACGTTTGTGAACTTCTCGGGGTGCATACGATAATAATCCGCAAAAACGTCGTTTTTGAGAATCTCGCTATGCAATGCGGAAACGCCGTTGATTGTATGCGAGGTAACGAGGCAAAGATTTGCCATTTTTACCTGTCCGTTGGACAAAATCGCATTGCGGTTGACAACGTCCCAGTTGTTGGGATAATACTCCCAAAGCTCTCCGCAGAAACGTTGATTGATTTCCTGCACAATCTGATAAATGCGAGGAAGCAGACTTTGGAACAGGTTTTGCGGCCATTTTTCAAGCGCTTCCGCCATAACGGTGTGATTGGTGTAAGAAATGGTATTTGTCGTGATTTCCCACGCCTTGTCCCAACCGTAGCCGTACTCGTCGAGGAGCAAACGCATAAGTTCGGGAATGCAAAGCGTCGGGTGCGTGTCGTTGATGTGAATCGCAACGCAGTCCGCGAGATTGTCGAGAGACGGATTCGTCTTGAGATGGCGGCGCAAAATGGATTGAATGGACGCCGAGACGAAGAAGTATTGCTGTTTGAGGCGCAACGATTTGCCCTCGATGTGGTCGTCTGCGGGATAAAGAACTTTGTTGATAGCCTCCGCCATAGCCTTTGCCGCGCTTGCTTTGACGTATTCTCCTCTCGAGAACATCGTCATATCGAAGTCTTGCGGCGCTTGCGAATGCCAAAGTCTGATACGGTTTACGGCGTCGGTATCGTAGCCAGAGATGTTCATATCGTAAGGTACAGCGTCTACAACGGTGCAATCTCTTTGCGTAACTTTGAGCTTGCCGTCGGACCAATCTTGGTCGACGACGCCGCCGAAACGGACCTGATAGATTTCCTCGAGGCGAGGCGCAAGCCACACGTCTCCGCCCTTGAGCCAATCGTCGGGTTGCTCGAGTTGCCAGCCGTCAACGATAACTTGCTTGAAGATGCCGTAATCGTAAAGAATGGAAAAGCCGCTCGCAGGATATCCGCACGAAGTGAGAGAATCCATATACGCCGCGGCAAGTCTGCCGAGACCGCCGTTGCCGAGACCCGCGTCGGGTTCGAAAGCGTAGATTTCGTCCATACTCACGCCGAAACTTTCAACCGCTTTGGTAAACACGTCGGTTATACCGAGATTGAAAAGATGGTTGCGCAAGGACCTGCCGAGGAGAAACTCCATCGACATATAATACACTTGCTTTGCGTTCTGTTCGTGGCAAACCTTTTTGAAGTTTACTCTTTTGTTGGTAAGCAAATCTCTCAACGCCATACAGGTGGCGCGATAGATTTGAGCCTTGCTTGCGTCCTCGGGTTTTACGCCAAAGTAACTCGTAAGCACGGCGGAAATGTTTGACTTGACTTCTTTTTGGGTAATGTTTGTTTTCATTTTTATTCCTTTCTTCCGCTTCCCCCTCGGACGAAAGATAATTGTATTTGACTTTATCGGCTACGATTGCGCCGCGTAGCCTCGGCGTTCGGAATCACAGATTCTTATAAATGTCGAGATACTTGTTTGCGCTGACTTGCCAACCGAAATCCGAATTCATATCGTTTGCCATAATCTTATTCCAGTTGTCCTTGTCGTTGTACGTTGCGTACGCGCGCCAAATCGCATCCAGCATATCGTATGCGTTGTACGTTTTGAACGTGAAGCCCTTGCCCTCTCCCGTTTCGGGATTGAATGCGGGGACGGTGTCTTTGAGTCCGCCCGTTTCGCGCACGACGGGTACGGAGCCGTATTTCATCGCTATAAGTTGAGACAATCCGCACGGCTCGAACTTGCTCGGCATAAGGAATATATCGCTTGCGCCGTAAAGTTTGCTTGCAAGGTCTCCCGAGAATGCAAGTATAGCACGGAATTTGTTGGGATACCTCGATTCTACGGATTTTATCATATTTTCATACTTCCAATCTCCAGTTCCGAGGACGACAACCTGAATATCCGCGCGCATCACGTCGTCGATTACCGTTGCGACAAGGTCGAGACCTTTTTGCTCGGTAAGCCTCGTAACCATAGCAACGAGCGGACGATTTTCGTCAAACGGAAGGTCTATCATCTCGCACAAAGCCTTTTTGTTTTCGGCTTTCTTGACGGACGCGTTTTTGAGATTGTAGTTTGCAAACAAACGTTTGTCCGTCTCGGAATTGTATACCTTTTGGTCTATACCGTTGACGACTCCGTGAAGTTTGTATCTGCGGCTGCTCAAAATGCCTTCGAGACCGTAGGAATAGAACGGGTCAAGAATCTCGTTTGCGTACGTTTCGCTGACCGTGGTAACGGCGTTGGACGACTCGATTCCGCCCTTCATATAATTGACGCAATCTCCGTTCATAACGAGCGGACGCGCCCAGTCGGGCAAACCGAGAATGTCGTTGATAAGTCCGTCTCCGTATTTGCCTTGGAACTCGATGTTGTGAATGGTAAATACCGTCTTTATATTGCGATAATCCTCGTTAAAGCGATAGAACACGTCGAGGAATACGGGCGTAAGCGCGGTATGCCAGTCGTTGGCGTGGATAACGTCGGGATAAAAGTCGATAAGAGGCAAAACCTCCAAAACCGCTTTCGAGAAAAACGCAAAGCGTTCGCCGTCGTCAAAGTGTCCGTAAAGTCCTTTGCGCTTGAAATAATACTCGTTGTCCACAAAGTAGTACGTCACGCCGTCGTAAACCGCTTCGTATACTCCGCAGTACTGCTTTCTCCAGCTCAAGTCCACAAAGGTGCAAGCGACAAAGCGGAAAGTGTCTCTGAAACTTTCGCTTATCTCCTCTTTGTAAAACGGAATAATCACTCTGCAATCGTTGCCCAAAGCGTTGAGTGCTTTCGGCAATGCGCCGGCAACGTCTCCGAGACCGCCCGAACGTACGAACGGCATTGCTTCAGATGCGACAAATAATATTTTCATATTCTCCTCCTATTTGGGAGTTTTTTGTTTTTAATAAAGCAACCAAATATTTTCATAAATGCAACTTTCCCCCTTCCTCAGGTGTTTCCCCTATTCCGTTCCCCCTCTGCGCAATGCTTGAGGGAACCCACGGAACCGCTCCGCGGGGGCAACACTCGGCACGCGCATAGATAGGGGCATTTCTCTCTTTATGCCACTGCGCTTTGTGCGCCAGCTACGCAACAATACGGCGCAGTCGCTTGTACTTATCGTCAAGCTTGGCACTCGACAAGCTCGCCGCCTTGCGGCTCGTGTTACGTCTTTGAAGTTGCATATACCGTTTATAGGTACGCCTTGAATAAGTATTCGTTAATTGCGCCGATTAGTTACCGTTTAATAAGCGTTGCTCGTAGACAGGCGGAGGCGTAGTTTATAACTCCACGAAAAGTTGTTGTGAGCATCAACTATCCGTTTGAGCAACCGCCGAGCCGCCTCAAGGTTGCGAAACCTTATGCACAAAAGCAATGCTCCGATTGCTTTTTGTGCAGGACGTTTGCGCCTAAATATGCGTCAAGTTATCTCAAAGAGATAAGTGACGCGTGTTTAGCACTCGGCGCAATTTATTAAATCACTTTGCCTTTGACGACAACCATAGGATACGTCTCATACCCGCTCAACACACGATTCGGTTGAATGATGACGTCTTTGTCGGTAATGGTATAGTCGAGGGTTGCGTTTTCCATAACGATGGTGTCCTCCATAACGATTGAGTTGCGGATGACGGCACCTTTGCCGACTTTGACGCTACGGAAAAGAATGGAGTTTTCAACGGTTCCGTCGATGACGCAGCCGTCTGCGATGATAGAATTTTTGACGTTTGCGCCCTCTTTATACCTTGCTGGAACGCTGTCTTTGACCTTTGTAAGAATGGTGGAATGTTTGTAGAACAGAGCCTCTCTCACTTCGGGTTTGAGCAAGTCCATACTGGCTTTGAAGTAGGTGGGAATGCGGTCGATTACGGCAACGTATTCTTTCACTTCGTAGTTCATTATGTAGAGGTCGGCAAGATTTGCTTGCAGAATGTCTTTTTCAAAATCGTAGCAACCGTGCGCGTACGCGTTGTCAACGAGCGAAATGAGCAAATCTTTCTTGACAAAGTACATATTGAGATTGCAAAGTTGTTTGCCCGCGTCGCTTGCGACGGCATATCTCATATCCGTGATACGGTCGTTCTTGTCTGCGGTTATTATAAGTTTTCTCGAATTGAGGTTGTCCGTCTTGTAAGTCAAAACCGTAATGTCCGCACCCTTGTTGATATGGAAGGCTTCGATTTGGTCAAAGTCGATATTGCAAGCGATGTTCGTGTTGGAAATGACGACGTATTCCTCATTATTGTTCATAAGGTATCCGCGCAAATTATACAACGCTTCGATTTTGCCTTTATACACTTCGTGTTCGCTGTTAAAGACGAAGGGCGGGAAAAGCGTGAGACCGCTGTTTTTCCTGTTCAAGTCCCAATCGCGACCCATACGGAGATGGTCCATAAGCGAATTGTAGTTGTTGCGGGTAACGATGCCTATCGTCGTGATGTTTGCGTGTACGAGGTTGGAAAGCGCAAAGTCGATAAGACGGTATCTTCCGCCGAAAGGAAGGGACGCAGTCGTGCGATGAATAGTCAAATCGTTGAGATGACTATCGGGGTCCGACGCAAACAAAATGCTCATCGTATTGTTTTTCATAATTTCTCCTCCTTAACCTATCATTTCGTTGGCTCCGACGACGGAGTTTGCGGGAAGATTGTAGTTGGGCGCAATAACGCTTATCTTCCACTCGCCGGGATTGCAATGAGGCAAAGTCTCGCCAACCATACTGTTTTTGCCGACGACGGCGTTCCAGCCGACTATGGAATATCTTACGTCCGCGCCGTCCTCGATAACCGCGCCGGGCATAATAATGGACGATTCGACGTATGCGTCTTTTCCTATCTTGCAGGAGTTGGACACGATACTGTCTCTGACGGTGCCTTCTATGACCGTACCTTCGCTGACGAGGCAGTTGATAACTCTGCCCGTCGGAGCGACGTAGTGCGGCGGCTCGGCATTATTTCTTGCGTAAATCTTCCACTTATCGTCGTCGAGATTGAGTTCGCTTCCGTTGAGAATGTCCATATTCGCTTCCCAAAGAGAAGAAATCGTACCGACGTCTTTCCAGTATCCGTCAAATTGATACGCGTACATTCTTTGATTGTCTGCAAGCATTTTGGGAATGATGTTTTTGCCGAAATCGTTCTCGCTTTCCTTGTCGTTTTCGTCGTCGATAAGGTAACTGCGAAGTTTTTCCCAAGTGAAGATATAAATACCCATCGACGCTTTGGTGCTTTTTGGGTGTTTGGGTTTTTCCTCGAACTCCTCTATCTGTTTGCTGTTTTTCTTGAGATTGAGGATACCGAAACGACTTGCTTCCTCGATAGGCACGTCGCGCACCGCTATAGTGCAATCGGCGTTGTTGCGTTTATGCTCTCTGAGCATATCGTGATAATCCATCTTGTAGATGTGGTCACCGCTCAAAATCACGACGTAATCGGGATTATAGTTGTCGATAAAGTCGATGTTTTGATAAATCGCATTTGCGGTACCTTTGTACCACTCTCCCGATTTCGCACCCATATACGGAGGCAAAACGTAGATGCCGCCGCTCAACCTGTCAAGGTCCCACGGTTGTCCGTTGCCTATGTATTGATGCAACTCGAAGGGGCGATATTGAGTAAGCACGCCTATTGTGTCGATACCGCTGTTGATACTGTTTGAAAGCGGAAAATCGATGATGCGATATTTCGCACCGAACGGAACGGCAGGCTTTGCGACGTTGGACGTCAGCACACCGAGTCTCGTGCCTTGTCCGCCGGCAAGCAACATTGCGATACATTCCTTTTTAGTATTTTTGCCCATCATTTATCCTCCTTGTATTCAGGTTTCAAAAACATAACCGAATTTTTCGGAATATTTACTTTGATTGAGTACGGATAGCCGTGAGAGGGCTTTGCCGTGGCTCTGAACGAGGGACGACGCTCCTCCTCTCCGCCGTACTTTTTGAGAGCGGAGAACAAATCCGCCTTGTACGTCACTCCCTCCGGCACGCCCATAACGTATTTGAGACGCTCCACGGGAGAGAAATTCACGATACAAATCACATACTCTCCGTCCGCCGCCTTGCGCATAAAGGACACGACGTTTTGAGTGTTGTCGTCCACCACTATCCATTTGAACCCGTCGTACGTGCAGTCGAGTTGCCACATCGCCTTGTTTTCGAGATAGAACTCGTTGAGGTCCTTCATAAATTTTTGGAAAGTGCGATGACGCGGATAATCGAGCAGGAACCAGTCGAGTTGTTGTGCGTAATTCCATTCGATAAATTGCGCGAACTCGTTGCCCATAAAGTTGAGTTTTTTGCCGGGGTGTCCCATCATAAAACCGTAAAACGCCTTAAGCCCCTCGAACTTATCGTCGTAATCTCCGGGAACTTTGTTAATCATACTGCATTTTCCGTGAACGACCTCGTCGTGGGAAATGGGAAGAATATAGTTTTCGCTATACGCGTAAGTGATTGCAAAAGTAAGATTGTTGTGATTGTCTTTTCTGAAGAACGGGTCGAGAGACAGATAATGCAAACTGTCGTTCATCCAACCCATATTCCATTTGAAGTTGAAGCCCAAACCGCCGTCGTACGCAGGCTTGGTTATCATCGGATAAGCGGTGGATTCCTCCGCAACGGTAAGCGCGCCGTGATACTTGGAAAGTATGGCGGTGTTCATCTGCTTGAGAAAATCTTTTGCTTCGAGATTGTAGTTTCCGCCGAATTGGTTGGGCGCCCACTCTCCGTCCTTGCGACCGTAATCGAGATAAAGCATACTCGCAACGGCGTCGCAACGAATGCCGTCTATATGGTAGGTATCGAACCAGAACATCGCCGCCGATATAAGGAAAGACTTGACTTCGTTCTTGCCGAAATCGTAAACCATCGTCCCCCACTCTTTATGCTCGCCCTTGCGAGGGTCGGCGTATTCGTAAAGAGGCGTGCCGTCGAAAAGGCGCAGACCTTGCTCGTCTCTGGGGAAATGCGCAAGCACCCAGTCGAGGATTATGCCGATTCCCGCGCGGTGGCATCTGTCCACAAATTCCATAAGGTCTTTCGGCGTGCCGTAACGAGAAGTAGGCGCAAACATACCCGTCGTCTGATACCCCCAACTTCCGTCGTAAGGATATTCCGTCAACGGCATAATTTCGACGTGCGTGTAGCCCATCTTTTTGACGTACGGAATAAGCTCGTCCGCCATTGCGCTGTAATTGATGTAATTGCCGTCGGCGTACTTGCGCCACGAGCCGAAATGAATCTCGTAAATGTTGATAGGACTGCCGTAAGGGTTGAAGTTTTCTCTTTCCCTCATCCACTTTTTGTCTTTCCAACGATAACCCGAAAGGTCGTAAAGTTTTGACGCGTTGGCAGGAGCGGTCTCGAAATGCAAACCGTACGGGTCGCATTTGTACACCGTTTGGTCGTTTTGAGAAGTGATTGCGTACTTGTATGCCTGAAACTCGCACGCGCCCGCAACGAACGTCGTCCATATACCGTCGTCTTGCATCTGCATCGGATTTGCGTCGACGTTCCAATCGTTAAAGTCTCCGACGACGGAAACTCGTTTTGCATTCGGCGCCCACACGGAAAAATCCCATCCGTCAACGCCGTTTTCGACGTCGGGCGTCGGAGAAAACATTTTATGCGCTTGGTAATTCGTTCCCTCGTGGAACAAATAACTTGCATAACTGTCTTTCATTTTTGCCATAAACTCTCCGTAAAACAAAATTTGTCTGTTGTTTTATGATACTTTAGGTTTATTGTAGCAAAAAACGCGCGCACGCACAATAGCAAATCGCAACTTTTTTTGCAAATATCATAAATTTGCAATCGCGAATTTGCGATTTTTGTAAAAAACGCAATTTTATTTGCGGAAAATGTTAAAATTTTTATTTCGTTACAAAAAACAGTCCGCTTCCGCTTCCCGTCATAAAAACTTTGTCTATACCCCGTGATTTAAGCCTGTTCACTTCGTCCGCTATAGACGGATTGACCATACACGCCGCCTCGAACAAGTCGTTTCTGTTGATTTCGAGCGCGTCGTTCACGCTTTTAGGAATCGGCAAATCGCTATAATCTTTGCCGAGTTTATCGAAAATTCCGTAGCATTCGCCGCTGTCCGCGCCGCCGCTTACGACAACGCTTTCAAAGTTCGGGAGAGCGTCGCATTCGAGAGTTTCCACTTCTTCTCCGACGCCTTTCACACGGCATACTCCGCCCTTGCGCATATACGGCACGTCGCTACCCAAAGACAGCAAAAACCGTGTATCTAACGCAATATTTTTACCGACGGAACAGCAATATTTCTCAATCGCTTTTACCGCCGCCGCCACGCTTGCCGACGAACCGCCCATACCTGCGCCGAGAGGAATTTTTTTGACGATTTCGAGTCTTCCGCACACGTTTGCTCTCTTTGCAATTTCGTCGAATTTGCCTGCGTTTCCCGCCAAAAACTTTTTCTCGTCGAAAAGCGGCAAATCGCAATCTATACGAACGTCGGTTATGCCGCTTTCTCCGCTATCGGAGGGTATAAAACTCACGCTATCCTCGTATTTATCAAAAGGACACACTATCATATCGAGAGTGTGCATATTCCCTCTTTTGCCCGTTATGGCAAGAGATAGATTGAGTTTTGCAGGCACTTTTGCCGTGAAAATCTTTTCCGTCATTTTTCTTTTATCAAATCGAGCGTAATGTCGAACTGCGTGTTATATCCCTCAACGGGTTCGTCGGACAGACAGATGCTTCCGCCGTGCATTTCGATAATCTTTTTGCACACGGCAAGCCCGAGTCCGGAGCCTTGTTTGTTTCGCGATTTTTCTCCGACGACGAACGCTTCGAACACGTCTTTTTTGGATTCGTCACTGATTCCGGGGCCGTTGTCCGCAATTCGGATAATCGCTTTGTCGTCTTGTTTTTCGGCTATAAACGCAAGCGTCGCACCCTTTTGCGTATACTTGAAGAAGTTGCCTACGATGTTCTCGAACACTCGCAATATCTGTTTTTCGTCCACGTTGCAAACGAGCGGTTGCTCCGTTATCTGCGTGTCGAGATTGTATCCGCCGAGTTCGAACTCGTCGTATATTCCCGCAAGGAAAGAACGGGCGCATTCCGCCACGTCGCAAGGCTTGCAATCGAGCGCAAAATCGGGATGCTCCAATTTGTTGTATTCGTAGAATTGATTTATCAACTCTACCATCTGCGTCGATTTGTTGAGGATAATCTGCAAATATTTTTGCTTGTCCTCCTCGCTGACGAGTCCGTCTTTTATGGCTTTTGTAAAACCTTGAATAATCGTGACGGGCGTTTTCAAATCGTGGGACAGACCCGCAAGCATACGTTGTTTGTCCTCCTCGAGTGCTTTGCGCTGTTTTTCGCTTGCGCCGAGCATATCCACCATTTCGTTGAAGCTGTCGTAAAGATGCTCGAATTCTTTGGAGCCTTTATATCCGAGATGACCTATCTTGTCGCCCTTTGCAAATCCTGCCATACCCGTTTCGAGCATCGCAAGCGGTTTTTGAACGTGTTTGTTGATATAGGTTATATAAAGCACCATAACGCCCGCAAACAACGCGAGAATGCACGCGCCGATAATTATTACCACGACGTAAGCCGCCGTGTTTCTGGTCAAGTTCTCGTTGAGAGTAATGGCGTAATAGGTTTCTCCGTCGTCGGCAACGTATGCAAACTTTGTAAGCGTAGTTTTGCCGTGAGTTGCGTTGTAAGTCAGAAAATCGAACTCGCGTTGCGTAAAAGAGGTTTTGCCCGTCGTGGGAATGTTGCCCGACAACACCGCGTAACTTGACGAAAGCGCAAGGAACTGGTCCTGCTTTTCTCCGTTGTCGTCGTAATAAGATTTGACAATCAAATAATAGTAAGGACCGTCGTCGGACAATCTGTGAAGCTCGATAGTTTCGTTAGAGCCGAATTTTTGAATCCAGTCAATCTCTCCCTTCGTGTACGAACCTTTCGTCTGCAAGGTGGAATACACCACGTTGCCGTTTTTGTCGGCAACTTCGAGCCACCCGTTTTCGCCCAAAAGTTTTTCGACGGGTATGTCGCCGTATTTTCCGCTCTTGAGTTTTGCGGAGTAATCGGCAATGCTCTCCTGCTTCATTTTTACGTTCTGGTTGGTAACCGCCCAACTCACAACGCCGAAAATCGCAACCACACCGAGAATAATGATAAGCGAAAACGACACGAAACTACGAATAAGCAACGCAAGAAAACTTGCGTTGTCAATGCGCGCAGGCGGCGTGCGTTTGCTCTTTTTTGCCTTGCCTTTGCTCGCTCCTTTTTGAGTGTTTATATCCGATTCGGAGGTTTTATCGTCCGAATCTTGCGTATAAACGTCGTTTTGTGCGTTTTTATTGTTTTTCAATCTTGTATCCGAGTCCTCTGACCGTCTTTATGTAACGAGGATTTTTGGGGTCGTCCTCAATCTTGTCTCTGAGGTTTGAGATATGCACCATCATAGTGTTGTCGTCGTTGGAATAGTAGTCTCCGTTGACTTCCTCGTATATCTGCATTTTGGTAAACACTCTGCCGGGAGACTTCATAAGCATAACCAAAATCTTGTATTCCGTTGCGGTAAGATTGATGGGAACGCCTCTCTTTTCAAGCGTGAGCATATGCGTATCGAGAGACAAATCTCCTATGCAAAGTTTGCTGTCGTCGCTGTCTTTGACGTTGCCGAGTTTGTAAAAACGACGCAGGTTCGCATTGATTCTCGCAATCAATTCGAGAGGATTGAACGGCTTGACCATATAATCGTCCGCGCCGAGATTAAGCCCCAAAATTTTGTCGCTGTCAAGTTGCGCCGCCGACAAAATGATAATGGGTATATTGCTCTTTTTGCGGATATATTTGGTAAGTTCGTATCCGTTCATTCGGGGCATCATAATGTCTACGAGAGCCAAATCGACTTTTTCTTTGTCGAAAATCTCCGTAGCTTCCACGCCGTCCTTTGCCCAAAGCACGCCGTAACCTTCGTTTTCGAGATAGAGTTTTAGCAGTTTGACTATATCCTCGTCATCCTCTGCAAGCATAATATTGAAGTTCATATCTTACCTCACGCTTTATATGGTTTGATTATAACATATTTATATATTTTTTCAAGTTAATAAATCTTTAGATTTCCTAAAGCAAAAAGCGCGCCGAAGCGCGCCTTTTCAAATAATCGTCGAGCAATACGAATAAATCATTCGACAGGAATCTGTATCTCCGTCAAATAATCGTTTTCGTCGTCTCTATCCCAACAACCGTTGATATAAACCTCTCTGATTTTTCCGACTATCTTGTAACCGTTTTCTTTTACGAAACCGAGAGCGTAAGCGTACGCGTCGGCAAGATTTGCGTATGCGCCTTTATGCTCGACGCATACGGCGGTTATAGCAGGTGCTGTTTTGAACTTGACATTTTCGCCCTCGTTGCCGATAGATTCTACGGCTTGAACATATTCGAGTTCCACGTCGTTTTCCTGATATTCGGGTGCCTCATAGGTTATGTAGCAATAGTTTTTATATTTTAAGGTCGGGTTGTTTTTCTTTGCCTCATCGATTGTTTGCGACGCAAAGTCGAGAATGTCTGCCATAGAAGCAATGACTCCGTGGCGATAATACACGTTGAAAGACGGTATTTCTTTTTTTACCGCTTGATATTTTTGCATAATGTCTCCTTTTTTCAATTTATTGACGATATAGTCGATTTGGAGCAAATCGTCCTGTTTTTTGGCAATTTCCTTTTGAATATCCTTAGACCTCTGCGACAAGACGGCTACAAGGTCTTTGCCGTCAAGCACATTTCGGATTTCCTCTACACCCACTCCGAGCGCGCGCAGTTGCCTTATGAGCGCAATCTTTTCAAGATCGTCCACGGTATAGAACCTATAACCGTTGCTTTCGACGTACGACGGCTTGAAGATACCGATTTCGTCATAGTACCTGAGCGTTTTGATTGTGGTTTTGCATAGTTTTGAAAATTCGCCGATTTTGAACATATTTGCCTCTTTCAAAAAGACGATATTGCCTCCCCTAAGGGTAGAGTCAAGCGGTTTTTGAAAATTGTTTGAATATTTTATTTTTCCTTGTTTTGCAAATAAAAATTGTTAGTTTTATTTAATAAAGCCGCACTAAATATATATTTTTTGGGGGAAAGCCGCGCCAAATAGATGAAGAACAAGGAAACGCCCGTCCGAAACAAAACCAAACGTACATTTAGTACGTGATTTTGGAGCGGACGGGCGTTGTAAGGAACGAAGTGACGGAATAGCGATTGTTACGCTATGCGTCAATCGCGTCCACAGTTATTCGCTATTTGGTGCGGCTTTCCTCGATTTTGGAGATTACGCGGAGAACCACATCCAACCCCAACCCCACCGTTTCGGGACTGAAACGCTCGGGTACGTCACGGAAGGTGTGATAATAATCGGACATTACGGGATTTTGAGCGGCAAAGGTAATTGACTTGACGCCTGCTTTTTGGAAAGGCGTGGAGTCGCAACCGCCGACGGGGTTGGCAATGTTGCCGGGCTTTTGAATGCCTGCTTCTTTCATTGCGTCGAAGAACATCTTTTCCAAATCTTTGTCGAAGTGCGGGCAAAGCCAACTGTCGCCGTGGATAACCTCGAAATGCTCTGCGTCGGCAATGGAATCGATGTTGATATGATATGCGTTGTCGAGCATACCGTCGTCCTTATGTTTGCGAGTAAAAGCGATTGAACCGCGCAAACCAGATTCCTCTGCACCTACGTTGCAATCGACGATACGGCAGTTTTTGGGCATCTTGTCGGGGTTTTCTTTGTAGTATTTGACCACTTGATATGCGATTGAAACGCCCGTTGCATTGTCCATTGCGCCGGGAGAGGCGATTTCTTCCGTCTTTTCGTTGTACATCGTAAGCAAGAATGCGCAAACGATTGCTACGGGAGAACCGTAAAGCGCGATTTGCGACATAACGGAGTATGCTTTGAAAACGTTGGCCGTAACTTCTATCGAATAATCTCCGTAAAGCATCATCATAGAAAGCACGAGCATAATCAAACTTACAATGGTAACCACGCCTACCGCGATTGCGCCGAGACCGAGACGTAACACTACGCCTACGAATCCGAGCTTATATTGCGACGCGCTGAGCTTGAGAGTCCAACTCGTGTCGGTGTGTCCCGAAAGGAAGATTGTATAATCGTATTTTCCGTCCTCGGGAAGAAGTTCCGCATAAGTGTTTTGCGACACTTTGTGCTTGAAGCACCAGTCAAAGCAAGTGTGATATTTGAATACGCTGACAAACAGCCAAATCCACACGAAAATCAAATACACCGAGCAGACGAAATGCATCGCAACGCCGCCGTACACGCTCAAATGTGCAAGAATCGTTGCCAAAATCGTAAGCACACAGCCTATAATGCCTGCCCAACCTGCGTACGGAAGTCCGCCGATGGACGCGTGCGGCGCAAACACGAAATCTTCGGTTACGGGTTCGAGTCCGATTTCTTTGAGCTTGTCGGACATATACTCGTGATACTTGATTTCATTCGCAGACCCGGGAAGGCGCGGCCCGATTTCGTTTGCGGCGTATTCCACCATCTTGTACGCATCGTCGCCGTACTTTTTGAGTTCTTCTCTCATAATTTCCTCACTATCTTTTTATTGTTATAAAATGCGAGCGCAAAAATTATGCGCTCGCACACAAAACCTATGTTATTTGGTAATTTTTTCCATATCGCCCATATACTTGCGAAGCACTTCGGGGATAGTTACGCTGCCGTCTGCGTTTTGGAATTGCTCGACGATTGCGGGGATAAGGCGCGACGTTGCAAGTCCGCTGCCGTTGAGGGTGTGGACGTATTGCGGTTTGCCCGTCTTGGAGTCGCGATAACGAGTGTTGTTGCGACGAGCCTGATAGTCGTTTGCGTTGGACACGGACGAACATTCCTTATAAATGCCCATCGACGGAATCCAAAGCTCGACGTCGTACGTTCTTGCCATAGAAGCGGAGCAGTCGCCTGCCGCAAGTTTGCTGACTCTGAAATGCAAGCCGAGTTGCTCGACAAGACGAGACGCTTTCTCGACGAGTTCTTCAAAAGCCTCTTTGCTGTGTTCGGGATGAGCGTATTGCACCATTTCGATTTTGTTGAATTGATGTCCTCTTATCATACCTCTTTCTTCCGCTCTTGCGCTACCCGCTTCTTTTCTGAAGCACGGAGAATACGCAAAGAATTTCATAGGCAACTTGCTTTCGTCGATAATTTCGCCTGCGTACATATTGACGAGTGCGGTCTCTGCGGTGGGAAGCATAAAGCGGTTGCGCTTTCTGTCCTCGTCGCAATCGAGCCAATATACCTCGTCGCTGAATTTTGGGAATTGACCTGCGCCGAAGCCGCAGTTGTATCCGAGTTGATAAGGCGGAAGAATAAATTCGTAACCGTCTTTAAGATGCTCGTCCACAAAGTAGTTGAGCAATGCCCATTCCAAGCGTGCGCCCACTCCTCTGTAAATCCAAAAACCGTTGCCCGAGAGTTTTACGCCTCTTTCGTAGTCTATCATACCGAGGTCGGTGCAAATATCGACGTGATTTTTGAGCGGAAAATCGAATTTGGGCTGTTCGCCGACGATTTTTATAACCTTGTTGTTTTCCTTTTCTCCGGGGAGCAAATCTTCGTCGGGGATGTTGGGCATACAAGCGAGAGTATCGTTGATTTTTGCAATCAATTCGTTGATTTTCGCGTCGCCCTCCGCGATTTCGTCTCCGAGCTTTCTCATCTCGTCAAAAATAGGTTCGACGGGTTGACCTGCCTTTTTGAGAACGGGAATTTGGGCGGAAACCTTGTTTTTTTGCGCTTTGAGTTGCTCGATTTTCGTGATTGTGGCTTTTCTTTCGTCGTCCCACTTAATCACGTCGGTAAAATCCGCTTTATATCCTTTTTTTGCAAGAGCGTCGACCACTTCTTGCGGGTTGTTTCTGATTCTGATAAGGTCTAACATATATCCCTCTATGATTTTATTGTCTATTTTGTGCGCTATGCGCTTATGCTATGATGTTTACAAGTCTGCCCGGCACCACGATAACTTTCTTGGGTGCGCCGCTCAACTGGTCTTTGACCGCTTCGAGAGCCGCCTTTTCGACGTCCTCTCTGCTCGCGTCGCTCGCGACGGTAATTCTTCCTCTCATCTTGGAGTTGATTTGCACCGCAAGTTCAACCGCGTCAAGCACCATTGCGGATTCGTCAAACTTCGGATAAGCCTGATTGAAAACGCTGTACTCTTGTCCGAGCATTTCCCAAAGTTCTTCCGCAAAATGCGGAGCAAACGGAGCAAGCAACAACACGAGGTCTTTGGCGCAGTCTTTGTAGAAAGCGTTTTTCTTGCTTACGTTGGCTTCGTAGGCGTAGATTGCGTTGACAAATTCCATAAGTCTTGCAACCGCCGTGTTGAACGAGAAAATACCGAGGTCGTTCGTCACGCATTTAATGGTGTTGTGGCGCACTCTGTTAAGCTCTTTTTCGGGCTTGCCGAGCGGTTTTTCTTCAAAATCTATCTCGTAGCACTTCTTCACTATACGTTCGATTCTGTCAAAGAAACGGTTGATTGAGTCGAGGCCGTTTTCGTTCCACGGACCGCCCTCGATATAGTTGAATCCGAACATAAGATATACTCTGAATATATCCGCGCCGAATTTGGAGATGCTGTCGTCGGGAGACACCACGTTGCCGCGAGATTTGGACATTTTGTTGCCGTCCGGTCCCAAAATCGTGCCTTGGTGGACGAGAGAAAGGAAGGGTTCGTCAAAATCGAGATAACCCATATCTCTCAACGCCTTGGTAAAGAAACGGGCGTAGAGCAGGTGCATACAAGCGTGTTCCGCACCGCCGATATATTTGTCGACGGGGAGCATCTTGTTTATCCACTCGCTGTCAAACGGTTTTTCCGCATTGTGTGCGTCGGGGTATCTCAAGAAATACCAACTCGAGCAAACGAACGTATCGAGAGTATCCGCGTCGCGTTTTGCGGGACGACCGCAAACGGGGCATACGGTATCTTCGAACTCTTTGCACTTTTTGAGCGGAGATTCTCCGTCGGGAGTGAAATTGACGTTGTGCGGAAGAAGCACGGGCAAATCTTTTTCGGGTACGGGAACGTCTCCGCAATGCTCGCAATGGATAATCGGGATAGGCGCGCCCCAATAACGCTGACGGCTTACGAGCCAGTCGCGCAAACGATAGTTGGTCTTGAGACCGCCCTTGCCCATACTTTCGAGTTTTTTGAGAATCGCCAGCTTGCCTTCTTCGCTCGTCAATCCGTCAAACTCTCCGCTGTTGCAAAGTATTCCGTATTCGCAGAACGGCAATTCGTCGTTTTGTCCGTCCTTGCCCTTGATGACTCTCTCCACGGGCAAACCGAGCTTTTGCGCAAACACGAAATCTCTTTCGTCGTGAGCCGCAACGCCCATAACCGCGCCCGTGCCGTAACTTGCGATAACGTAATCGGCAACCAAAATCGGCACTTCTCTGCCGTTAATGGGGTTGATTGCATACGCACCCGTAAGCACGCCCGTCTTTTCTCTCGTGGAGGACATACGGTCGATTTCGGTGGCTTTCGCGCTCTTTTCCTTGTACGCCTCGACTGCCTCTTTGTTTTCGGGGGTAACGACGAGGTCCACGAGCGGACTTTCGGGAGCGAGAACGACGTAACTTACGCCGAAAATCGTATCCGCTCTCGTCGTGAATACTTTGAACGACAAGTCTTTGCCCTTAACCGCAAACTCGATTTCTCCGCCGTAACTGCGGCCAATCCAGTTCTTTTGCATAAGTTTGGTCTTTTCGGGCCAGTCGAGCTTGTCTATATCGTCAAGCAATTCGTCCGCATAAGCGGTTATTCTGAAAAACCATTGATTGAGATTTTTGTGCGTGACCTGACTTCCGCATCTTTCGCAAATGCCGCCCTGCGCCTGTTCGTTGGCAAGCACGGTATTGCAGGAAGGACACCAGTTGACGGGTGCTTCCTTGCGATATGCCAGACCTTTTTTGTAAAGTTGCAAAAACATCCATTGCGTCCACTTGTAATAATCGGGCATACAAGTCTTTATCTCATAATCCCAATCGTACATTGCGCCGATGCGTTTGAGCTGATTTTCCATCGTTTCGATGTTTTTGAGCGTGCTTTCCTGAGGATGAATACCCGTCTTTATCGCGTAATTTTCCGCAGGCAAACCGAATGCGTCGAAGCCCATCGGCTGAAACACTTCGTAGCCTTGCATTCTCTTGAAACGAGCAAACGTGTCGGCAGGTCCGTAATTGTACCAATGTCCTGCGTGGAGTTTTGCGCCCGAGGGATACGAAAACATCTCGAGACAATAATACTTTTTGTCCACTCTCGAGCGGTCGAACTTATAAAGTCCCGTTTCCGCCCACTTTTTCTGCCATTTTGCTTCAATCTGCTTATAGTCCATAAACTTTAAGCGCTCCTATAGCGTTAAAATAATAATATTTAGTTTAATACCATATACTCTTTTTTGTCAAGCGGCAATATCACAACGCGTTCCGCAATCCGCCTCGTTTTGCCGAACGCGCTCGCGCCGTGCGATTCGCCTTGAATTTATCGTACACATTGTTATTTTTTTATTGACATAGCGTACGCTTAGTGCGAAAATAGATATATCAAAATTATCGGGAGGACGATATGAAAAAAACTCGTTGCCCCGCTTGCGGGGGCGTGATTCAAATCGATGAAACGCAAGAAATTTTACAATGCAAAAGCTGTCACAAACAGTACAAAAATCCGCTTTACAAACCTCCGGTAGCGCAACCCGAAGTAGTTGAACAACCCGAGGAAATCGAACAACCCAAAAACGAAAATACCGTCGAACAACCTCAGGCAGATTCGATTGAAAACGAGCAAAACTCTGCGCCCGTCTCTCCGAGCGAAGAAGAAAACTCTTACGACGATTCCGACGAAGAAGAATCCGTCGACGACGAGGAAGAATCGGAAACGGACGAGGAGTCCGACGACGATAACGATTTCGAGGACGAGGACGAATCCGTTGAGGACGATACGGATAGCGAAACCGACGACGAAGTCGTAAACGAGTACGCTGAGGACTACGTTCCGTCAAACAACGGCGCGCCTATCCCCGTATACGCACCCGTGGACGCCAAAAAAGAAGGAGACTCTGCCGCAAGAACAAGCACCAAAGGTCTTACGAAAAGTATGCTCGGCATATCTATTTCCACTTTCGTATTTGCGCTGATACTGACTGCGTTTGAAACGATGTCGGCAGTGCAAAGAATACTGTTGGACTACGGAATTTACCAAATATTATATTCGATTCCCGTATTCTTTGCGTTTATATTTGCGATAGTCTGCCTTGCGTTGTCCGCATCCGCAAATTCCGCAAACAAAGCGACATCGGACGGATATACCGATAAAGCAAAAGCTCTTATGGGCGCGCAAATAGCGTTTTCGCTTTTCCTCGTCCTGATATTCATTGACTGCATCGCATCCTCCGCTATGTCGATTATTGTTCAAATAAGATATTCCGGCATCGGTTTGAAAGTGTTGTTATACTCGTGGCAACTTTTGCTTTTCCTTGTCATTTACATCGTTTGCTTCGGCTTGAGCCTTGCTTTGCTGGTAAAGAGTTGCAAGACCTTGGTCATTTGCAAAAAGCCCGTAACGTTCGATAACACGGACGACGTTGCAAATGCAAACATCGCGCCCGCACAATACAATGCGCCCGTTCCCGTGACGAATCCTGCCGCTCCCGTTACCGTGCAAGCGGTTCCCGTCACGACAAACGTCGCACCGTCGTCGGTCGCCCATACGAGCAGAGAAAGCAAGTTTACGGGAGGACTTTGGAGCCTTATCGGTCTCAATCTTTCGAATGCGCTCCTCATCATATTTACGCTGGGACTCGGCACGCCGTGCGCTATCTGCAGAGAGTACAGATGGCTTTATAAAAATCAAGTTATCGACGGACGTCGTCTCGTGTTCGAGGGTACGGCGGCAAGTCTTTTCGGCCATTGGATAAAATGGGTGCTTTTGGGCTTTATAACTTTGGGTATTTACTTCTTCTGGCTCCCCATCAAACAACAAAAATGGATTACGGAACATACTCACTTCGAGCAAAACTGAAGATACAAAACTTAAACCGCAGGCACGCCGCAAAAACGGCGTGCTTTTTTTGCGCCGAAAACGAGACCGATATTGCAAAACTTTCGGCGGCGTGCTATAATTCGTTTCGTAACCGAAGGGGGAATTATGAAAAAACTCTTATACTCGTTGTTAATATCCGTTCTTATCGTTTGCGCCGTTGCGTTGATTGCCTGCGATGAAAAAGAACCCGAACCGAAAGCGTCCGTACAGGCAAATCCTGCCGATTTCGTACACACCGACGGCACGCGCATTATCGACAAAAACGGCAATGCAATCGGGCTTTACGGCACCAACCTCGGCGGCTGGCTCGTTCAAGAAAGTTGGCTCGTACCGACGGAAATAGACAGAGTATACGGTCAGATAGAGATGATGCTCACTCTCGCAAATCGTTTCGGCGAGGACGGTATGAGAGAGCTTCTCTCCGTATACGAGGACAACTGGGTTACCGAAACGGATTTTGAAAGAATCAAAAACGTCGGTTTCAACTGCGTGCGCATCCCCTTCACTTATCTCAATCTCACAAACGCCGTATCTTACGACGAAACCACGCAAAGTTACGTCCGCACGCCTTACGCCGATTTGCAAATTAAAGAAAGCGGCTTCTCTCGCTTGGACTGGGCGCTTTCGATGTGCGAAAAATACGGACTTTACGCCATACTCGATATGCACGGCGCGGTGGGTTCTCAAAGCGGAAACGACCACACGGGCGACATCTCGAATCCCGACGGCGGTTTGCTTTGGGGCAACGACGAAACGGGACGTATTTGCCGTGAAAAAACCAAAGAAATTTGGGTTGCCGTGGCAAATCGCTACAAAGACAAACAATGCGTAGCGATGTACGACCTCATCAACGAACCGGGGATAAAATATCCCATCGTCGGACAACTTACCAACTCGACGACGGCAAAGTATCACGACGAACTGTATCGCGCGATTCGCGGCGTCGATTCCGTACACGTCATCTGTATGGAAGCGTGCTGGAACGCGCTTGCAATGCCCTCTCCGTCGGATTACGGCTGGACGAACGTCGTCTATCAGTATCATCACTATAACTGGGCAAGCGGCGGAACGGCAAACAACGATTACTACGCAAGCCTTATCTCAGACGTAAACGACAACGCTCACGGCGTGCCTGTTTTCATAGGCGAATTTAACGTATGGCCCGACTCCCACGAAGATAAACTTAACAGCGACAAATGGAGCAACCGTACGTCCGAACAAACGGAAAGCGAAGCGTGGAGCGGAGTTATGGAACTTTATTGCGGCCTCGGCTGGAACTTTACCACTTGGAATTTCAAGCACGCGGCAAAACACTCCTCTTGGGGTATATTCAATTACAACCCATCCGTCGAAAATATAGACGAACAGGCAAATTTCCAAACTATGACCAAAGACGAAATCGCGACTATCTGGGCAAGGCACAATTCGCAAAATTACGTCGAGAACACTTCCCTGACGGATTGCATCAAGCCGTATATAGCGCATTTCAACACTTCGGGCAGCAGCGAAAAGAGCCTCGAAGAACTCGACAAGGACTATTATATCCTTCGTCAAAACTACACTTGGCTATAAGCCGTGCAAAACAAGCGGGTAATTGTGGACACACGGCTCGCTTTGTGATACAATACAAAAATCAAAAAGACAAAGAGGCATTATGTTCGTATCGTTTGAAGGTTGCGAAGGCGTAGGCAAATCCACGCAACTAAAACTCCTCAAAAACTATCTCGATTCCACTTCTCAAGAAGCGGTGTACGTTCGCGAACCCGGAAGCACGGATATAAGCGAGCAAATTCGCAAAGTCATTCTCAATCCGCAAAACACCGCGATGACGGATATGACGGAAGCATTGCTTTATGCGTCGAGTCGCGCGCAACTCGTGCGAGAGGTCATCAAGCCCGCGCTTGACGAGGGCAAACTCGTTATCTGCGACAGATACGTCGACAGTTCGGTTGCGTATCAAGGCTACGGCAGAGGACTGGGCGCAGACACTATATGGCAAATCAACGCTCCCGCAATAGACGGTTGCTTGCCCGACGTAACGATTTTCCTCGACCTCAAGCCGAGCGAATCGTGGCGCACTTTCAGAATGCCCGACGACAGACTCGAGCAGGAATCCAACGAGTTTTTCGACAAGGTTTATGCAGGTTTCGATAACGAAATCAAGCGTTCAAACGGCAGATTCGTGCGTATAAAACCCGATTTTGACAGAAACGTAACGTCTCAAAAGATAATCGACGCATTGAAAGAAAGAGGTGCGATAAAGTGAGTGAAATTACCTTTGAAAATGCTTTGCGCTCGTCAAAAGCGTTTTCGCTCGTACTCGGCGATTTGAAATGCGGTCTCGGACACGCTTATATGATTGTGTCCCCCGACGACGAAATCGTGGACGAGTTTTTTACGCTTACGGCGGCAAGCGTTTTCTGCCCTTCGCACGAGGCTTGTCTCGAATGTGCGGAATGCAAAAAGGTGCTTCACAACAACCACCCCGACGTATATCATCTCTACCCTCTCAAAGACAAAATCAAAGTCGAGGACATCGAGCTTATGCTCGACACCGTCTCCGTAAAATCGCTCTCGGGGCGCAAACTTTATTTTGTACACAGAGCGGACTGTATGAACGTGCAGGCGCAAAACAAACTTCTCAAAACTCTCGAAGAACCGCCGAAAGACGTCACTATCTTCCTCGGCGTTTCAAACGAAGCGGGTATGCTCGATACCATAAAATCGCGTACGAGGGAAATATTTATCGACTCTTTCGACGAGGACGAAGTATACGAGGCGATGATTGCGCTCGGTCTCGACAAAGAATTGAGTGCGGTTGCGGCGGCGTGTAGCGAGGGTCAACTCGGCAAAGCTCGCAAAATCGCGCAATCCCCCAAATATGCGGATTTATACAAGAGCGCGCTTTACGTCCTCAACAATCTTTCTCGAAGCAACGACGTCGTGAGAGTGGACGGAATAATTGCCGCAGAAGAAGATTTGCAAGGCTTTTTGGACGTGCTGTCGATAATACTGCGAGATATGCTCGTATGCAAGCAAAACGAAAAAATGATGTTGTCCAAACACGTTAGCGAGGACATAATAAATTTGAGCGGAAAATACAGCGTGAGAGCGCTTGCGGAGATAATTATAAAAGTCAACTCCGTGCGCAAGAAACTTGCTCTCAACGTCAGCCCTATCGCAACGATTGACGATATGCTGTTTTCCATACTGGAGGTTAGACACAAATGGCAATAATAGTCGGCATAAAATTCAAAAACACCAACAAGGTGTATTACTTCGACCCCAAAGGTATCGAATTTAAGGAAGGCGACGGCGTTATCGTAGAGACTGCGCGCGGTCTCGAATACGCAACCTGCACCATTCCAAACAAGGACGTCGAAGAAAAAGAAATCGTTCAACCCTTAAAGCCCGTCGTGCGCAAAGCGACGCAAGAGGATTTGAAGCGCGTCGAAAAAAACAATCAGGACAAAGAACACGCGCTCAAAGTCATTCGCGAAAAAGTGGCGGAAATGAACGTGGATATGAAACTCGTGGACGCGGAATACACTTTTGACCGCTCCAAGCTCATTTTCTATTTTACCGCGGAAGGCAGAGTGGACTTCAGAGAACTCGTCAGAGTGCTTGCTTCCATATTCAAAGTGCGTATAGAACTTCGACAGATTTACGAAAGAGACGATACGAAAATGAGAGGCGCGCTTGCGCCGTGCGGCCGTCCCTGCTGTTGCACTACCCACCTGCCCGACTTTGAAAAAGTGTCCATAAAAATGGCAAAAGTGCAAGGTTTGAGCCTCAATCCTCAAAAAATCAGCGGAGTCTGTGGCAGACTTATGTGCTGTCTCAAATACGAAAACGCCTACTACAGCGAAGTGTACAAACTTATGCCCAAGGTAGGTAGCAAAGTTCACACTCCCGACGGCGAAGGCACCGTGGAATCCAACGACCTCATCAAACAGACCGCAAGAGTAAAAGTTATGCTCAAAGACGGCAGTTTCGACATCAAGACTTACGCCCTCGATGATATGAAAATAGGAGAAAGACAGTCTACTGCCGAAATCGACGCAATGTCCGACAAGGAAGAATAAAACTTGCCTTATCCGCCGCCGACGGCTATAAAAACCTTGCGGCGCAACGCTAAAACTATATAAATCAAATAGTTTGCAAATTAAAAACGCTTGCCCTTTCGGACAAGCGTTTTCTTATGCTTTTTCGTCATTCCACTCTCAATGCGTCGACGACGTTCTTTCTTGACGCGTTGATTGCGGGGATAATACCCGATATAATCGTCAGCACAAGGCTTATGGCGACAAGCGCAAGGGCGTGCAACGGGTGGAAATTCAAGAGCGAGCCTATGCCCGTAACCGCCTTGATTATCAACGAGATTAGCGGACACAGCAGATACGTCAACGCAATTCCCACAAGTCCGCTGCTCAAGCCGATTATTGCGGTTTCGGCTATAAACACGTTGCGAACGTCCTTCTTTCGCGCGCCGATTGCCCTTAATATACCGATTTCTCTAATTCTCTCGATGACGGAGTTGGACGTAATAACGCCTATCATAACCGTCGATACCACGAGCGAAATAGACGCCACCGCGATAAGCATTGCCGAAACGAGGTCTATCATAATCGACAGGTTATAGAGGAACATTGCGGACACGTCGAAGTAGCCGATGTTGGTCTTGTCCCAGTCCTCGATATACTTGATAGCCGATTCTTTCTGCTCGAACGAGCCGGGGAACACGGTTATAAAGCTCGCCGCTCTGTCCGCTCCGACCGCTTTTGCGAAGTAGTCGAGCGTCAATACCTTTCCGCTGATGAGGTTGCTCATTTCGCTGTCGAAATCCTCGTCGGTAAATCCTCTGTTGTTGATTTCTTCAAATGCGCCCCAAATGGTTTCTCCTTTCGGAGTCAACTCGCGTTGGCGTTGCGCCACTTCGCTGTTGTACGCTTGGTCCATTGCCCATTCGGCAAATTCGGGCAGATAGCAAAGCGCGGAATTGACGTACGAAAAACCGCCTTTTTGCTGTCTGATGATGCCTACTATTTCGAGTTCCGTCGTAGAGTTTTCATACAGTTGTTTCAATCTGGTTTCGCTCGTTTCTTCCCAAGTGAGAGCGTCTTTGTCAAAACTCATACTCACGTATTCGTCTCCCGACTTTCTATAATAGTCGTCATTGAGAATCATTTTGAATTTCTGACCGATAAAATGCTCGAACGACACGTTTTGCTCGTCGATGGGAATAGGTTTTCCGTTCTCGTCGGGGATAAATACGCAATCTTCGTCCTCCTCGTACAATTCTATTCCGAATTCTTTGAGAAGGCTTGACGATACCGTGTTGTCTTTGCCGATGCAGAGCAAAATCTCGTTTCTGTTCTGCGGATACCTGCCGCTCAACAAATCGTAAGAATCAAGCATCGTTTTCTCGTCTTTTGCAAGTGCTTGCCAGTATTTGGACTGCAAGCCGTTCTCTCCGAGTACGGTGCTTGCAATAGCCATAGCGGTTATGGGTTCGGGCGATTTGGATATGTCTTTGTACGTTTCCCTTCCGTTTTCGTCGTAGGTTTTTCGTATGAAGTTATATCTCAAGCCGTAGTTTATGCTCATAGACTTATAATAGTCCTCGGGCATATTTCTCATATACTCGGTAAATTCCTGAGTAATCTCGTTTTTGGTTATACCCTCTATAAACGGCTTTGTGAAACTCGAAATATAACTGTCGATACCGCCTTCGCTCTTGGTTACGCCGATAGTATCTTTGTCGGGATATGCGTTGGCGTCGTCCTGTTTTTGCATATTCATCATCATATCCATAACGGCGGAATTAGAAACGTTGTACTGATATATGCCGAGAGGGATACTTGAGAACATCTCTTTCTCCATCTTCTTGACGTATACGTTGAATCCGTTTGAAATGGACAACACGAGTCCCAGACCGATGATGCCTATGCTTCCCGCAAACATCGTAAAGAACGTGCGACGTCTTTTCGAGATGAGGTTTTTCCACGATAAAGCAAACGCCATACCCGCGCTCATAGACGTGGGCTTGAAAGACTTGTCCTTGCGTTTTCTTTTCTTCGAAAGACTGTTAAGACCGAGCTTGTCGAATATCGCTTTGCTCTCGATGCCGATTTTTCTCATCGCAAGTTTACGCTTGCGGTTGGACGTTTTCTTGTTTTTGTTTTCTTCGTCGATTTGCTCGATTTGAGCGTTTACGTCATCGTTTTGCAACGATAAAGTGTCGGTCGTGACGATTTGTACGTTTCCGTTGTCGTCCTCGACATAAATCGTCTCGTCGTCTTGCGACACTTCGTTTCCCGCGCTTTCTTCGGCGGGAGCGTCGCTGTTTTGTGCGTCGCCTTCAGTTTCGGGATTGTAAGGATTTGTATCCTCTATAAGTTGTCCGTCTTTGAAACGACAGATTCTCGTTGCGTACTGATATGCAAGGTCGGCGTTGTGCGTAACCATTATAACGAGTCTCGTCTTGGATATTTCTTGCAAAATATCCATAACCTGCACGCTCAATTCGCTGTCCAAAGCACCCGTCGGTTCGTCCGCAAGAATAATCTTCGGGTCGTTGACGATAGCTCTTGCGATTGCGACTCTCTGCATCTGTCCGCCGCTCAACTGATTTGGACGTTTGTTGATTTCCTCGTGCATATTGACTTTGTGCAAAGCGGCAACCGCCTTTGCTCTGCGAGTCTTTTTGCCTTCGCCGACGAGGCTCAACGCAAGCTCGACGTTTTCGAGTACGGTAAGATGCGGAATAAGATTGTAACTTTGAAATACGAAACCTATCGTCGCGTTTCTGTAAGCGTCCCAATGTTCGTCGTCAAACTCCGCCGTGGACACGCCGCCGATAACGAGGTCTCCGCTCGTATATCTGTCAAGACCGCCGATGATGTTGAGCATCGTGGTTTTTCCGCATCCGCTCGGGCCGAGAATAGCCACAAATTCGCTCTCTCTGAAATTGAGCGACACTTTGCGCAACGCGTGTACCGTGGTCGTTGCGGTCGGATAATCTTTTACGATTTCTTTGAGTTGAAGCATAATTCACCTCTCATATACGGATATATCTTGCGATTGTTATGTTGCTTTCGATAGAACGCAAAAGAATGACTTTTGTCAAGTCATCCTCTTTTGTAGCGGACAATACGCGCGTTTAGTCTTGCGTTTTTGTCAACGGCACCAATCCGACGCCTTTTTGCACAGCGTCGGAAATGTTCTTGCACAGTTCTTCGAGAGTGATACTGCTCTTGTGATTGAACCAAATCTTGAAACATTCCGTGATGCCTGCCGCCGCAAATGCGATGAAATACCTGACCTTTCCCAAATCGAGATTTTTATCCGAGGTCTCGCCGATGCGATGCATATACGCCGCCACTATGCGCTCGTTGATTTTGTCGAGCAACTGCCCCGACGTACTCGAGGAAAGTATGTATCTGTTGTTTTGGTCTTGTCTTGCGATTTCGTCGGCAAGCGTGCTTAAAAGAACGTAAGGAGAGGACATCGCTTCCGCCATATCCGCTTCGCTCATAATCTTGTCGATGCGTGCGATTATCTCGTTTTCAATATCGTTGCGCACGTCCGCGACGGTGTCGTAGTACATATAAAACGTGCTTCTCGTGATGTTTGCTTTTTGAGTAAGCTCGCTTATAGTGATGTCCGACATATCTTTTTCTTGGACAAGTTTCTTAAATGCTTCGAAAATTGCGTTTTTGGTTTTTATGACTCTTTTGTCAATACCGCCGTTTTTCATAAAACCACCTTTCTTTTATATTGCAAAATGTATTTTATCATATATTTGTACGTTTTTCTATATATTTACGAAATATTAATGAAATTAATAAATCTTTAAGATTAGCACACGCTACGCTTTGAAAAAACAACGAAAGGAGAACGACTATGAAAACGAAACGAAAAAGAAAATATCAACCGCCGTTGTCTCACAGCAATCTTTCGAGACACGAAAATCTGCGCTCGCATTTTGACCCCAACGGCAGTTGGACGGGCGTTCCCGAAAAGAACGGCTATCCCGACGTTCCCGACGGCGAAAAACCCGTGCAAGACGCAGACGATTTGTAATAATCGCGCCGAACGTTAAACACGCGTCGCTTATCTTATAAAGATAGTGACGCGTGTTTAGGAGCAAACATCGCTGCAAAAGCAAAAATCGCGCGCACATCGAGCGCGCGACTTTTATTTGTATTCGAAATATTTACGTCGTCAATCCCCCTCTTTCCCGACAAGATAATCGATACTCACGCCAAAAAACTCCGCAAGTTTCCAACAATCCAACACGTTGGGTACGATTATGCCTGCTTCCCAACGAGAAATATTTGCCTGCGTCGTACCTACAAGCGATGCAAGTTGTCCTTGCGAAAGGTCTTTTTCCTGTCTCAATTCTTTAATTCTGTTATGTTTTATGCTTATGGTCATCATACCACAATGATACAAATTTGCATATTTTTGTGTTGACATATACAATTTTGTATGAGACTATTATTGTATAGTATGATACTAAGGAGGAGCAATTATGAGCAAAAAAGCACAAAAAATGCCGGTTACAACCGCAAACTCAAGCAGTAAAAGCGAGTTTACCGGCGGACTTTTCAGTCAAATTTGGCTGAATTTCGTCAACAGCTTAATAATAATTTTTACCCTCGGTTTTTGCACGCCGTGGGCAATTCGTCGAGAATACACTTGGCTCTATGAGCATCAAGTTATCGACGGCAAAAAGCTCGTGTTCGAAGGAAAAGCCGCAAGCTTGTTCGGTCAATGGGTAAAATGGATGCTCTTAAGCATCGTAACGTGCGGAATTTATGCGTTGTTCGTACCCGTCAAAAAGATGGACTGGATAACCAAAAACACACACGTTTCAGGCGCAAACGGAGGACAAAGTCAATTTGACGGCAAAGTCGGTTCTTATTTGGGAATGCGCATCGTCAACGCATTGATAATCGTCTGCACTCTCGGAATCTGCACTCCGTGGGCCATCGTCAGAGAACAACGTTGGATGTCCGAACATCAAACATTTGACGGACAACGCCTCTTGTTCGACGGAACGGCGGCAGGTCTTTTCGGACAATGGATAAAATGGTTGTTGCTTAGCTTGATAACCGTTGGCATCTATTCGCTTTGGATTCCTATCAAAATGCAAAAGTGGGTTACGTCTCACACGCACTTCAACACGGGCGCCACACAATAAAATAATTGCCCAATAAGAATCACAAACTTTTTAATCATTTTTCGACAAAAAAATCACACACCCGATTGAGTGTGTGATTTTTTTGTTTTGTCTTATTACGCTTCGGTAATTGCGCCGACGGGGCAACCGTCCTCACAAGCTCCGCAATCGATGCATTGGTCTGCGTCGACAACGTACTTGCTGTCGCCTTCCGAAATTGCACCAACCGGGCAAGTATCTGCGCAAGCGCCGCATTGGATGCATTCGTCGCTGATAACTCTGGGCATAGTTTTATCTCCTTACAAAATAGATTCGCTTTCGCTTGAGATTATATTAACACAAGGCGCATATTTTGACAAGCATAAAAAAGAGTTTGGCTCTATTTTTCGGGATACAACGCAAAGTAACATTGCGATATTCGCACGCGGCGTACTTTGTATATATGTTTTTCCCTTTGCAACGTCATATCTCCCTTGTACGAGCATTTGTCGCAATCGTTTCCGAACATAGTTTTGTACGGACAATGCGCAAACGTCATAAGCGGTATATTCTCGTCCGCTTCGAGCCTTGCAAGCGCGTCTTGCGCCTCGAACAACGGATATTCGAGAGACGGAACGTAAGCCGCCGCCCCTGCCGCCTTTACCGCTTCGATTGCAAACGTATTTGCGATATTGTGTCCCTGCCCCGCTACGACGGTATATCCGTCTTTTGCGAAATCGAGTCCGTACACGTTTTCGCTGACAAGCGTTTTCACGTCTTTCAGTTCGGCAAGCACTTTCTTTATGACTTCAACGTCTTTTCCGTTTGCAACGATAGGCAAATCGAGAGCCACGTCTTTTTGCTCCAAATCGAGCAAGTCGAGAGTTCTTTTTATTGCGGCAACGCTCCACACCGACGGTCTGATTGCCACTTTGTCGCCCTTTTTCAAAAACAGGCTTCTGTTTTCGCTTTCCGAGTCGATAATTTTGATAGATTGTGAATTTATCCGTTTACACTCTTTCAACTTTTGCAACTCGAGCGCGAGTTTTTCTTCGTCTATTCGTACGGAATGCGGATTTTCAAAATCTATTATTTTGCGTTTCAATTCGTCAAGCACTTCTCTGCGCAGACCGTTCAAAACGGATTTTGCCACAAACACGCCGTCCGTGGTCGTTTCCACTTCTTCCGTGCAAAAACCGCTGTCGCCCGCTTTTCCGCATTGCTTTGCGATTTCGTTTGCGTCCGTAGGCGCGTTAATCGCTTTTTGCAATTCTTCCGCGCTTTCTTTTGTCACGGAAATCTCCGAGCCGTTTCTTACGGTCGAGGCAACTATGCGCAACGGCTTTCCGCACAACGCCCGAACCTTGAACTTTACGGGAACGAATCTTTTTGCGCTTTGCAATTCTTTTTCTCTGCAAGCGTCGGATATAAGGCGCACTTCCCAACCGACTTTAACTTTTGCGGCGGTTATTATGCAATAAAGTCCGTTGCCTTTTTCTCTTGCTTCGCCGATGCCGAGACTTGCGCTTTCTTTGTCTTTGTCAAAAAACTTTATACCGTCTCCCTTGTTGAGTTTGCGATTGCTCGACACGGTAATCTCATACAAGTCGTTCTTGAACGGTTTTACGTCCTTAACCGCTCCGATTTTAACGCCCGTGTGATTGTTGTATCTTTTTTCGATAGCTTTCGGAACGCCGTCGTCGAGATACGCTCTTTCAAGGAAATCTCCTCTGGAAAACGCGATTTTCAATCTGTTCTCGTCTCTGTCGTCAAAGTCGATTCTGCGCCCGTTTTCCACTTCGTCGATAATTTTTCTATACGTTTGCACCGCCTCGGCAACGTAACCGTCTCGGCGCAATCTGCCCTCGATTTTGAATGACGAAACGCCTGCCTCCGCAAGCTGTTTCACGCTTTTTGCAAGGCACAAATCTCGCGCGCTCAACAGGTATCCGCTATCCGTTTTTCCGCCCGTCCGAGCGGTGTATCTAAGTCTGCAAAGTTGCTTGCAAAGCCCTCTGTTTCCGCTTGCGCCTTGTTCGACGGACGACAGATAACAGTTGCCCGAAAACGCCACGCACAGCGCGCCTTGCACGAAATACTCTATCTCGAGCGAAGTGTTTTTTCTTATATTCTCTATATCTTCGAGTTTTGTTTCTCTTGACAAAACCACGCGTTTTATGCCCATTTTCTCGGCAACTTTCGCACCTTGAAGATTGTGTATACCCATTTGCGTGCTGGCGTGCAAAACGATGCCGTCAAAAGTGTCTTTCAAAAATTTCGCAACACCGAGGTCCTGCACCAAAAATGCGTCGACTTTTGCCGCAACAGCGGTTTTAACGAGCGAAATAAGGTCGTTAAACTCGTCGTTCTGCACAATGGTGTTTATGGTAACGTATACTTTTACGCCGTAAAAATGAGCGTACGCAACAACCTCGCCGATATTGTCGGCGTTAAAATTTTGCGCTTTCATACGAGCGTTGAAACCGTCAAGTCCGAGATAAACGGCGTTCGCTCCGCATCTTATTGCGGTGTCGAGAGCCGACGTATCTCCTGCGGGAGCCAATAGTTCTAACATATTTTTATTATAACACACGGGGCCATTCATAGCAATAGACTTGCGCAAGCAAATATTTTTGATATAATTGTTTTATGACACAGTTTTTATGCCCCGTATGCCAACGTCCGATGGACGAAAATCAAAGCGGTGCCGTTTGCCAAAACGGACACGTTTTCGACAAGGCAAAAGAGGGCTATTATTATCTTCTCAAACCCGACAAGCGCAATTCCAAAGACCCCGGCGACAACAAAGAAATGATTCGTGCAAGACGAGATTTTTTGGACGGCGGATACTATGCTCCGCTTGCCGACGAAATCGCGCGGACGATTGATGAAATCAACCGCCCGATAACGCTCGTTGACGCAGGCACGGGTACGGGATTTTATCTTTCGAAAATCATCGAAAAGCGCAAAAACGAGAACGACGCGTATCTTGCGGTAGACGTTTCCAAGCACGCCGTTAAGATTGCCGCCAAACGCAACGCAAGAGCGATGTGTGCGGTTGCGAGCGTATACGATTTGCCTATAAAAAGCAACAGCGCAGACGTGGTTTTGTGCGTGTTTTCCCCTTACGCGATGACCGAATACTATCGCATTCTCAAAAACGGCGGACTGCTTATCGTGGCTTATCCTTGCGAGAATCATCTGATAGAACTGCGCGCCGCGCTGTACGAAAACGTGCGAAAAGTGGCAACCCCTCTGCCCGAAAACGAATTCAAAGAAACGGAACGTAAAGAAATCACTTATACGTTCTCCCTCGATAAGAAAGGAATATCCGATTTGCTGACGATGACGCCGTACGTTTACCGCGCGCCTGCGGACGCAATCGAAAGGCTGAAAAGTCGCGAGGAAATGACGCTGACAGCCGACTTTTGTGTGAGCATTCTGCAAAAATCCTCTGATTGACAAACGCCTTATTATTATATATAATACATTTTGTTATTATAAAAATCCTAATAGGATAAGGAAGATTATTATGGACGAAACCAAAAACGAAAACGTCACGGAAGAAGTCGTCAACGACGTTGCCGCCGATGTTGCGGCAGAACCGGTCGTAGACGTCGTTGAAAACGAGGACGTAGAACAAATCGCGCAAGACGCACCCGTCGAGAATACCGACGTTGTTGAAAACAAATACAACGAAACGGAAAACGCCGACGTTGCGACGGAGCAAACGCAAGACGAATCCGCTCAATCGGACGGAAAGACAAAAAAGAAAATTAAATTGCCAAAAGGCTTGCAAAAACTCGTAGACAAAATCAACGCCAACGAAAACGTGCGCCAAATGGTCGTATTTACGTTGTTCAGCTTTATCTGTGGCGGCTCACAGCTTATCATCACTTTGATTTTGCCGATGCTCCTCAAGTTGAGCGACAGCCCCGTATTGCAAGCGGCATTCCCCGGCTTTACAATCGGAACGGTTCCTCTTTTCCAATACCTCGGCAAAGACGGCGTCGGCGGCGTATCCGACTTTATCGGCTTCCTCGTCGGTTCTATCGTCGGTCAAGTGCTTACGTTTATCCTCAACAGAAAGAAAACTTTCAAATGCACCAACAACATCGTGGTTTCGGGCATAATGTACACTATCGTTGCGGTTGCGATTATATTCGTTCAGACTCTCGTCTGCGGCGCAATCCTCAACGCACTCAACAATGCTGTTCCGAATGCAAGCACGTTCTTGTCGGGAACGGTGTTCAACCTCGTAGCGCAAGCGGTTTCGGGTATCGCGGGTCTCGTAATGAGCTTCCTCGGAAACAAATTCCTCGTTATGCGTAACTGGGGCGAGAAGAAAGCAAAAGCCACGGAAGAAGAAAAATAAAATTGTATTTTTTATAAAAGAGGCACGCGGCGCGTGCCTCTTTTATTTTATAAATAAAAATTTTCGACCACAATATCTTGTGTCGGGCATGTTTTCAAAAAAATCAATTAGAATATAGGTTGCATTTTCTCATACCCGTTTACATACTCAAAAACAGCCGTTTTCGATACACGAAAAGTATAATTCGCAAAAAATACCAAATTTTGACAAAAACACAATATGTAGTGTTTCTCAAAAATGTTTCACACTTTATTTTGCGTTTTTGCCTTGACATATTACGCGTGCTTGATATAATAAAGAGGCAAATTTTCCACGGGAGGTTCAATATAATGTTGAACATCAAAAAAAGAGACGGGAGCGTCGTCCCGTTCAATCTAAACAAAATAAAGGTCGCAATCGAAAAAGCGTTCAACGCGGTGGGCAAAACCTACAGCGAGGACATCCTCGATATGCTTGCTTTGCGCGTTACCGCAACGTTTAACGACAAAATCAAAAACGACGTCGTGTCCGTCGAAGATATTCAGGACTCCGTCGAAGTCGTTCTCATTCAATCGGGTTATGTAGAAGTCGCAAAGGCTTATATACTTTATAGAAAACAACACGAAAAACTTCGCGAAATGAACTCGACGATGCTCGACTACAAGAACACCGTCAACAACTATCTTAAGATAAACGACTGGCGCGTTAAAGAAAACTCCACCGTTACATATTCCGTCGGCGGACTTATCCTTTCCAACTCGGGCGCGGTCACGGCAAACTACTGGCTCAGCGAAATATACGACGACGAAATCGCAAAAGCACACCGCGAGGCACAAATTCACATTCACGATTTGTCTATGCTTACGGGTTATTGCGCAGGTTGGTCTCTCAAACAACTCATCAAAGAAGGTTTGGGCGGCATCCCCGGAAAAATCACGTCGTCTCCCGCAAGCCACCTCTCCACTCTTTGTAACCAAATGGTCAACTTCCTCGGCATTATGCAAAACGAATGGGCTGGCGCACAGGCATTCAGCTCTTTCGACACCTACCTTGCACCGTTCGTAAAGGTTGACAATCTTTCCTACAAAGAAGTCAAGCAATGCATTCAATCTTTCATCTACGGCGTAAACACGCCTTCTCGTTGGGGTACGCAAGCACCGTTTACCAACATCACGCTCGACTGGGTAGTCCCCAACGACTTGGCGGAACTCCCCGCACTCGTCGGCGGCAAAGAGATGGACTTCAAGTACAAAGATTGCGAGAAAGAAATGGCAATGGTCAACAAAGCGTTTATCGAGATTATGATTGAGGGCGACGCCAACGGCAGAGGTTTCCAATATCCTATTCCGACGTACTCAATCACGAGAGACTTCGATTGGTCGAACACCGAAAACAACCGTCTGCTCTTTACGATGACCGCAAAATACGGCACTCCGTATTTTTCCAACTATATCAACAGCGATATGGAGCCGAGCGACGTTCGCAGTATGTGCTGCCGTTTGCGTCTCGACCTTCGCGAATTGCGCAAGAAATCGGGCGGTTTCTTCGGCAGCGGCGAATCCACGGGTTCTATCGGCGTCGTAACTATCAATATGCCGAGAATCGCTTACATCTCCGAAACCGAAGAAGATTACTTCAAAGAGCTCGAACGTTTGATGAACGTGTCCGCACGCTCCCTCAAAATCAAGAGAAACGTCATTACCAAACTGCTCAATGAAGGTCTCTATCCCTACACCAAGAGATACCTCGGCACGTTCGGCAATCACTTCTCCACAATCGGTCTCGTCGGTATGAACGAAGCCTGCCTCAACGCAAAGTGGGTCGGAAAAGATATGACGCACAAAGAAGCGCAAGAGTTTACCAAAAAGACGCTCAACTTTATGCGTGAAAAACTCAGCGACTATCAAGAGGAATACGGCGATTTGTACAATCTCGAAGCAACGCCTGCGGAATCTACGTCTTATCGTCTTGCAAAACACGACAGAGAAAGATACCCCGACATCATCTGCGCGAGCAACGCCGACAACGTGCCGTACTACACCAACAGTTCGCACCTCCCCGTCGGCTACACGAGCGACATCTTCTCCGCTCTCGACATTCAGGACGAACTCCAAACGCTCTACACCTCCGGCACGGTATTCCACGCCTTCCTCGGTCAAAAGCTCGACAGTTGGCAAGCGGCGGCAAACCTCGTGAGAAAGATTGCGGAAAACTACAAACTCCCCTACTACACGCTTTCTCCGACGTACTCCATCTGCCAAGAACACGGATACCTCGAAGGCGAGCAGTATACTTGCCCGATTTGCGGAAAGAAAACGGAAGTTTACAGCCGTATCACGGGTTACTATCGTCCCGTTCAAAACTGGAACGACGGCAAACGCGCAGAGTTCAAGGAGCGCAAAGTCTACGACATCGCAACGTCTCAATATCACGGCAAACACATAGACGAGTTTAAGTGCGACGACGCTCCGCAAGACGCGAAAGTCGAAGCAAAAGCCGACGACGCAAAACAAGAATGCGCTTGCGCAAAGTGCGACGACGAGGGCTTGCTTATCTTCACGACAAAGACTTGCCCCAACTGCAAGATGGCAAAAGCAATGCTTGACAAAGCAGGCATCGCATACACCGTAATCGACGCAGAGGACAACAAAGACGCCACTCTCGCACACGGCGTTAAGAAAGCTCCGACCTTGCTCGTTCCCAACGGAAACGGCTACGACGTTTACGACAACGCAAGCAAAATCAAAGGCTATATCGAGTCCAGAAAATAACAATCGATAAAACGGCGGTATGGCAATGCGCCATACCGCTTTTCATTTAATAAGAGGTAAAAAATGCAAAATTTCGATATTATAATCGTAGGAGCGGGACCTGCCGGAATGACCGCCGCGCTCAACTGCCTCAGAGCAGGCAAAACCGTACTCGTTCTTGAAAGCGACAGTTTCGGCGGACAAATCGCATACTCTCCGAGAGTGGAAAATTTCCCGTCATATCAAAAAATCGCAGGTGCGGAACTTATGGACAAACTGTATGAACAGATTGTCGAATGGGGCGCGCAAGTAGAGCTTGAAAAAGCGTTATCGGCAGTTAAAGTGTCCGACGGGTTTGAATTAACCACCGATTATAACAAATATCATTGCAAATCAATCATAATCGCAACGGGCGTTAAGCCTCGTCGCATAGGCGTTGAAAGAGAGGACGAACTCGTAGGCAACGGCGTAAGTTATTGCGCGCTTTGCGACGGCGCGTTCTATTCGGGAGAGGACGTTTGCGTGATAGGAGACGCAAACACCGCGCTTCAATACGCGCTCGTTTTGAGCGGCTATTGCAAGAGCGTGCATATCTGCACCCTCTTTGACAAATTCTTCGGAGACAAGGCTCTTTTGGACCTCGTGCTTGCAAGACCCAACGTAAAATACACGCACAATCTTTCCCTCAAAGAATTTATCGGCAATGACGAACTTTCCGCTCTCCGCTTCGAAAACACGCAAACTCACGAGGACGTTGTAGTCGACGCGAAATGCGCTTTTATCTGCATCGGACAAGTGCCTCACAACGAGTGCTTTGCAAACCTCGTTGAACTGGACAAGGCAGGCTCCGTCGTCGCAGACGAAAATTGCACCACTTCTTGCGACGGCATATTCGTTGCGGGCGACTGCCGCACCAAAAAAATACGCCAACTCGTAACGGCTGCTTCGGACGGCTCCGTTGCGGCGTTTAACGCTTGCAACTACGTCGACAAGGTAAACGGATGACTATATTTATCGACGTTGACAATACATTGCTCGATTTCGACGCTTGCGCAAACAAGTCCATAGAACTTGCTTGCGCCGAATGCGGCGTGCCGTTCAGCCAACGCCTTATCGACGTTTTTCATCCAATCAACCTCGATTTGTGGCACAAGTTGGAGAGGAAAGAGATAACCAAACAACAACTTTTCCAAGTACGCTTCGACAAAGTATTCTCCGCCGTAGGCATCGTTGCGGACGGCAGACGTTTCGAGGACGCGTTTCATAAAAATCTTTTTGAAATCGCGATAACAATCGACGGAGCAAAAGAACTGTTGGAATATCTCCACTCCAAATACAAAGTTTACGTCGCGAGCAACGCAACGCTTGCACAACAAACCAATCGCCTCAAAAACGCAGACTTATTGCAATACGTCGACGGCATATTCGTCTCCGAAGAAATCGGTTATCCGAAGCCTCAAAAAGAGTTTTTCGACGCGTGTTTCGCGTCACTCCAAGGCGTAATTCCATCTCAGACGATAATGATAGGCGACTCCGTGAGTGCCGACATTAACGGCGCGCGCGATTACGGTATGAAAACTTTGTGGTACAACCACCGCCACGAGCCGACCGCCGAGGTCGAATGTGATTTCGTTGCGGACGACTTGCGCCAAATAATCGACATAGTTTGATTTTTCAAACTTCTTCACAAATCTATTGATTATAAATATTTATAAACAAAAAGATGCGCCCCGCGCATCTTTTTACAGTTTGCTTTCAACAAGCGAAAGCAACACTTTCTTTCCGCCGACAAGGTTGATATAAAACATATCGCCCATTTCTTTATCGACGTATTCGATATTTTCAACTTCATCAATCTCTATTGCGATAAGTTCGCCGATTTTTGTCAACAATTCTTCCATATCGGTTTCTCCTTTGGTTTATATACATATTATACGCACATAATCGGACACTACGCAACATTTTTTGTCCGAATGTGTGCATACTAATTTTGTCGAATTTTGCAGGAGTTTGTCGAAAAATGTTTATTCGGGACATATCCGAAATCGGCACGGATTTATACGCCGAATCCATAAATAAAGCCATATCTTCCGCCTTGAATTTTTATATGAAATCCGAAAAATGCGAGGTGCGCACTCTCGTGCAAAAATACGGTTTCAGCGCGTCCTCCGTTTATAAGTGGAAAAGAGGCGACGCCTGTCCCGATTTTCACAATCTGATTACGCTTGCGGACGAATTCGGTTGTCCTCTCGACTGCCTTATCGGCAGAGAACCTCTCGACAACGACTACGGATATATTCCGAAACCCGTCACAAAACCGTTTTGCGACACTTTCAACGAGATTATCAAAGAAAAAGGTCTCACGGAATATCGTCTCGTCAAGGCAATGGGCGTTTCGCGCACCAAAATCTCGGCGTGGCGCAAAGGAAAAAGTTTGCCCGACGCAAAAGGTTTATACGACCTTGCGGAACTTCTCGATATAAGCGCGGACTCTCTTGTCGGCAGAGAATAGAATTTTCACTTTCGATTATAACAAAAACGACACGCAACGGCGTGTCGTTTTTCGTTTCTTCACTCTTTTATAAAGTCAGTCTCTGACGATAATCGCGTCTCTCTCTGCGCCGACCGAAACGTATTTGATTTTGCACTCGACGGCGTTTTCGATATATTCGATATATTTGCGAGCGTTGAGAGGAAGTTCCTCGTACTTGCGGCAATTTGCGGTTGAGCAATTCCAGCCGTCAAGATAAATCACGTTGGGTTTTGCGATATTCAACGCTTCTCCGCTCGGGAATTCGGAAACTTCTTTGCCGTTTACGTCGTAACTCACGCACACGGGGATTTTATCCATAGAATCGAGAATATCCAGTTTTGTAAGCGCGATTTCGTCCGTTCCCTGCACCATACAGCCGTATCTCGACGCAACCACGTCAAATCCGCCGACTCTGCGAGGACGTCCCGTTGCCGCGCCGTACTCTCCGCCTGCCTTACGCAGTTTTTCCGCTTCTTCGCCAAACATTTCTGCGGTAAACGGACCTTCTCCCACGCAAGTCGAGTACGCTTTCATTACGCCTATCGAATTGTCCACCTTGCGGTTGGGAATACCTGCGCCGACGGGTCCGTAGGCGGTTATCGTAGACGAACTCGTCGTGTACGGATATATGCCGAAATCGATGTCGCGAAGTGCGCCGAGTTGAGCCTCGAGCATCACTTTTTTGCCCTCTTTGAGAGCATTGTTGAGATAATATCCCGTATCGCAAATATAATCTTTGAGCGGAGTTCCGTATGTATCGAACCATTCGAGCATTCCTTCGACGGTATACGGCGTGCCGTGATACGCGCCTTCTATGGTAAGGTTTTTCCATTCGACGATAGTCTCGAGGCGAGAGCGCAAATATTCGGGGTGCAGAATATCGCCCATTCTTATCGCTTTCTTCATATACTTATCCGCATAAATCGGGCTGATACCTCTGCGCGTCGAACCGAATTTTTTATCTCCGAGCCGGTCCTCCTCGAGGCAATCCTGCGCAACGTTATACGGACAACAAACCACCGCTTTATCGCTGATTTTGAGATTTGCGGGAGATATTGATATACCGCCCTCTCTCAATCTCGCAATCTCTTTGCAAAGATGCTCTATGTCGATAACCATACCGTTGCCCATAACGTTGACTTTGTCCTCTCTGAGTATTGCGCTCGGCAAAAGATTGAGAACGAATTTGCCCTTGTCGTTGATAACGGTGTGACCTGCGTTGTTTCCGCCTTGATAGCGAACCACTATGTCTTGAGATTCGGAAAGCAAGTCGACCATACGGCCTTTACCCTCGTCGCCCCAGTTGATACCGACTATTGATGTAAGCATTTGTATACCTCTCAAAAATTTATTCCGTTATACGTTTATACGTTGACGCTTGCGGTCGTGCCGATTGCGTCTCGGTTTGCTTTAAGAAGCGGGTCAACCACTTCGTCTATATATTCCGACACCTGCTCTTTTGCCCTGCCGACGAAAACGTTGACGTCGAGAATTTCGTCGAGTTCCTCTTTGGAGAGGTCAAAAGCCTCGTCTTTCAAAATACGTTCGAGCAAATCGTTGTCTTTGCCCTCGATTTTGACAGCCTTCGACGCCTCGACGGAATGAACGCGTATTCTCTCGTGCAAAACTTGCCTGTCTTTGCCCTTGCGAGAAACGCAATACATAAGTATGTTTTCGGTTGCCATAAACGGCATTTCTTGATTCAAATTTTTCTCGATAATGCGCGGATAAAGTGTTAAACCGCTTATTATGTTTGCATAAAGTGCCAATATTGCGTCTACAGCCAAAAACGCTTCGGGCAACGCAATACGCCTGTTCGCGCTGTCGTCAAGCGTTCTTTCGAACCATTGCGCCGACGCCGTAAGCGCGGGATTGAGGCTGTCGCATATAACGTATCTCGCAAGCGAAGCCATACGTTCGCTCCTCATAGGATTGCGCTTGTACGCCATTGCCGACGAACCTATTTGCCCTGCCTCAAACGGCTCCTCGACTTCTTTGAGATGCGACAAGAGTCTTATGTCGTTTGAGAATTTCGTTGCGGATTGCGCAATGGAGCAAAGCACGCTCACTACGTTGTAATCCACCTTGCGAGAGTAGGTTTGACCGCTCACGGGATACGTCCCGACAAATCCCGTTTTTTGCGCTATCGCTTTGTCCAACGCCTTGACTTTTTCGTGGTCTCCGCCGAAAAGTTCCATAAAACTCGCCGCCGTTCCAGTAGTTCCTTTGCAGCCGAGCAAACGAAGTCTGCCGAGTTGGAAATCGAGATTTTCGAGGTCGCTTACGAGGTCTTGCAACCAAAGCGTCGCTCTCTTGCCGACCGTCGTCGGTTGCGCCGCCTGAAAATGCGTATACGCAAGAGTCGCGAGGTCTTTATGCTCGAGCGCAAAATCTCTCGTCTTTTCTATGCACGCAAGAAGCTCGGAGCGTATGAGCAACAACGCTTCGCGCATTTGAATTATATCCGTGTTATCTCCCACGAAACAACTCGTCGCGCCGAGATGAATTATCGGTTTTGCTTTGGGACACTCTTTGCCGAACGTGAGGACGTGTGCCATAACGTCGTGGCGCACTTCTTTTTCTTTCTCTTTGGCATATTCGTAGTCGATATTGTCGGCGTTGCGTTTCATTTCGTCGATTTGCTCGTCCGAAATGTCTATGCCCAAGTCTTTTTCGGCTTCGGCAAGCGCAATCCAAAGCTTACGCCAAGTGCCGAACTTGAAATCCGGCGAAAAAATGTATTTCATCTGTTTGCTCGCATATCTTTGACAGAGCGGAGAGACGTATTCGTCCATACAAACCTCGAAAAACAAAAAGTGTCCAAATTTATTTTAACCCAAGGGTTAAAAAAAAATTGTGAACACTCCTATGTCTTTATATTTTTTCTATATTCAATATATCATCTCAAACAAGATATGTCAACGATTAGAGGTATGCAAAAGTGACGAAAAACGCTTGAAAAACACAATTTTTATAAAAAACACGAAAAGTATAATTTCGACAAACCGTAAATAATCGACAACTTTTGCATTATAATTATGCATTTTGTATTCATATAACCGCAAATTGTGTGTATATTTATCCATTTTGCTTATAGAAAATTTTTTTAACGAAAATCTTTTGACATTGAATAAAATGAGATTATAATAGGCACTATAAAAAACCTCGGAGAATTCTGTTATGATGTCTGATTTATACGGCAGTATGGTGTTTGACGACAAGGTTATGAGCAAGCGTTTGCCCAAAGAAACCTATCGCGAACTTAAAAGATGTTGCGCGCACGATTTGCCCTTGTCCAGAGATATGGCAAATATCATCGCAAACGAAATGAAAGAATGGGCAGTCGAAAAAGGCGTTACGCACTTTACCCATTGGTTCCAACCTCTGACGGGCATAACCGCGGAAAAACACGACTCTTTTATCGCACCGACCAAAGACGGCGGCGTAATAATGGAACTCAGCGGAAAGGAACTCATAAAAGGCGAACCCGACGCGTCGAGTTTCCCCTCCGGCGGATTGCGCTCCACTTTCGAAGCGCGCGGATACACCGCGTGGGACCCGACGTCATACGCGTTTATTAAAGACGGTATCTTGTGCATTCCGACGGCGTTCTGCTCGTACAACGGACAGGCACTCGACAAGAAAACGCCGCTGTTGCGTTCTATGGAGGCAATCAACAAGCAAGGTTTGCGCCTCCTCTCTCTGCTCGGCAAAAAAGCGGAGCGCATCAACGTCAACGTCGGCCCCGAGCAGGAATACTTCCTCATCGACACCGCAATGTACGAAAAGCGCAAAGACTTGTTCTATACGGGACGCACTCTTTTCGGCGCGCGCCCTCCGAAGGGACAAGAACTTTCCGACCACTATTTCGGCGCAATCAAGCCCCGAGTGGTAAAATATATGAAAGAGCTTGACGAGGAACTTTGGAAACTCGGCATTCTCGCAAAAACGAAACACAACGAGGTTGCTCCCGCTCAACACGAGTTTGCGCCTATCTTTACCACGGTCAACGTGGCAACAGACCAAAATCAGTTGACGATGGAAATAATGAAAAAGGTTGCGTCCAAACATAATATGACCTGCCTTCTTCACGAAAAACCGTTTGACGGAGTCAACGGAAGCGGAAAGCACAATAACTGGTCGCTCTCAACCGACAGCGGCGCAAACCTGTTCGACCCCGGCAAGAGTCCGCAGGACAACGCGCAATTTTTGCTTTTGCTCGCGGCGGTTATCGCGGCGGTCGATTCTCATCAAGATTTGCTCCGCATAGTAGTTGCAAACGCGTCCAACGACCACCGACTCGGCGCAAACGAGGCACCTCCCGCAATCGTCAGTATGTATTTGGGCGACGAACTTACGGGCATTATGCAGGCAATAGCCGACGGCAGAAGCTATTCGAGACGCGCAAAATGCGAAGTGGAAATAGGCGTACACGTTCTTCCGAAATTCTCTATGGATTCGGCAGACCGCAACCGTACTTCTCCGTTTGCGTTTACCGGCAATAAATTTGAATTCCGTATGCCCGGTTCTTCGCAATCCATAGCCAGCGTAAACGTGGTGTTAAACACGATTATGGCAGAGCAATTCGAGGCGTTTGCGGACGAACTCGAAAAATCGTCCGACGTAAACGCAGGCATAACCGCAATCATCAAGAGAGTGATGACCGAACACGGCAAAATCATTTTCAACGGCAACAACTATTCCGACGAATGGATGAAAGAAGCGCAAAGACGCGGCTTACTCAATCTTTCCTCTACCGTGGACGCACTTCCTCTGCTCACGTCGGACAAAAACGTCGCGCTGTTTGAAAAGACGCACGTTTTCAGTCAAGAAGAACTCAAATCGAGACAAGAAATATACACGCAAAACTATTGCAAAGTTCTCAACATCGAAGCGATGACTATGCTCGATATGGCAACGATGGACATAATTCCCTCGGTTATTAAATACAAAGGAGACGTTGCTCGTTCCGCAAATCAAAGCCTCGCTCTCGGCGTGGAAGCAAACGAAGAAAAGGACATCGTATCCTCTCTCGCAAAACAACTTTCCGTTGCGACCGAGTGCGTAAAAGGTCTCAAATCGTCTTTGGCAAAAGCGCATTCGCTCGGAGAAAACATTGACGGCGCACGTTGCTATCACGACGACGTTCTCACGGCAATGTCGGCACTCCGTAAGGTATGCGACGAAATGGAACTCGGCACCGCAAAGACATACTGGCCTTATCCTTCATACGGCGACCTGCTTTTCTCCGTCCACTAAACTATAACGATTAAATAACAAAACAGATGTTTTAATTATACGAAACGGCAGTTTTAACTGCCGTTTTCGTTTGTTTATAAAAACACCGTGACGATATATTCGTCACGGTGTTTAATCGTATTCGTATTATGTAAATACCGTCAATGCTTCAACGATATCAACTCTCTTGCGCTGTTCGCAATGTCTTGCGCGGTAAGACGATAGACTTCGCTGAGGTATGCGTTTTTGCCGACCTGACCGAACTCGTCGTTTACACCGACCATTCTCATAGGAACGGGACAATTTCTCACGACGACTTCGGCAACCGCGCTACCCAATCCGTTTATCACGTTGTGGTTTTCGCAAGTGACGATTGCGCCCGTTTCTTTCGCGCACGCGATAATCTCGTCTTTGTCGAGCGGCTTCCAAGTGTGGATATTTACGACTCTTGCGTCGATACCTTCCCCTGCAAGAATTTCCGCCGCCTCGATTGCTCTTGCGACTTCGATTCCGCTTGCGATAAGCGTTACGTCCTTGCCCTCTTTTATTCTGATTGCTTTGCCGAGTTCGAACTCGAGATTATCGTCAAACACTTTCTCGTTTTTCTTGCGAGGCATACGGATATACACCGCGCCCGGGTAATCGACGATTTGTCCTACGGCTTTCTCGAGCATCGTTGCGTCGACAGGCTCGAAACACACCATATTAGGTATTGCGCGCATAAGTGCCATATCTTCAAACGGCATATGCGTGCCGCCGTTATACTCTGCCGTAACGCCGGGGTCGCTTCCTACGATTTTTACGTTTCTGTGCGCGTAGGCCACGGAAATAAAAATCTGGTCGTAGCATCTGCGCGTCGCAAACGGACCGAAACTGTACGCAAACGGAATTTTGCCCATAGTGGACAAACCTGCGGCTATGCCAATCATATTTTGCTCCGCAATGCCTACGTTGACAAATCTGTCGGGGTGCGCTTGCTTAAACACTTTCGTGGCGTGGCAACTCATAAGGTCCGCGTCGAGAATCACTATGCGTTCGTCATCGTTTGCTTTTTCCGTAAGTGCGGCGGCAAGGACTTGCCTCATTTCTCTGTCGTCAGTCATTATTCATACCTCCCCGTCTCTTTTCTCCACATATCTTCACTTATGCTCATACTGTGGCAGTTGCTTGCGCTTTCCGCAAAAGAAGCACCTTTGCCCTTTACGGTATTGAGAACTATCATATTCGGTTTGCCGTGTTGCGCTTTCGCATTGTCTATCGCGTCGGATATGGCGGTTATATCGTGGCCGTCGATTTCCTGTACGTAAAAGCCGAAAGCTCTCCACTTGTCGGCAACGGGAGCAATATCGTTGATTTCCGCAACCGCTCCGTCAAGTTGCATTTTGTTGTAGTCCAAAAGCACGATGAGATTGTCCAGACCGTGCGAGCCTGCAAACATACTCGCTTCCCAGATTTGACCTTCCTGACTTTCGCCGTCTCCAATAAAGCAATATATCGTGGCGGGGTTCTTGTCCATTTTGCAACCGAGAGCCATACCCACGGCGCAAGATAAACCTTGCCCCAACGAACCTGCCGTCATATCTATGCCGGGAGTTTTTACCATATCGCAATGCGACGGCAGACGCGTGCCGTTCTGATTGAGCGTGCGCAACCACTCTTTGGGGAAATATCCCTTATCCGCAAGCACCGCATACATCGCAGGACCCGCGTGACCTTTGGACATTATCACTCTGTCGCGGTCTGCCTTTTGCGGATTGGAAGGGTCAACGTTTGCCTTTGCATAATAAATGACCGTCAAAGCGTCCATAACCGACATCGAACCGCCTATGTGACCCGAGCCGAATCTGCCGATGGTCTCAATGGCGTCGTTGCGGAGTTGTCTTGCCTTTGCGGTCAAAAACTCTAATTGTGTAGAATCCATACTACACCTCCTAATGTTATTAGTATATCATCTACACAATCTTATTTCAACTCTATATTTTTATTTCCGTTTCTCTATTTTATAGGCTGATTCCCAAATTTTCTTTGGCTTTAACCTTTAGGTCGTTCTTCTTTTCTTCGGTAATCGAGCTTTCGTACACTTTTGCTCTCTCTTTTACGAGAGATATGACCTTCGATTCGCTCATCTGTGCGATTGAAGGAAAATCCACGCCTCCTCCCGTGCGATTGCAAAAATCGTACACAATCAAAACTCCCTGCGCTTTTTTAACGGATATTGCGTAACGATTTGCGATGTTTTCTATCTGCTTGGCACTTTTTGACGATACCACTTTTTCTTCCGCTATCTCGGTTTCGTAAAACTCTATGATTCTCGGAGAAATCATATCGTATACGCTGAACGCTTCACAAACGCCGTCCTCGAACGACGCGACGAATACGCCTGCCAAGACCGCCGCAACGATTGCAAGCACGGTTGCCATACACACGAATTTTGCAGTAGCTTTCATAATTCACCTCGCAAATAGTGTGTCGACGCTCGCAGAAAATATGCGACTTTACAAATCGGAATTTAATTTCGGCACAACAAATCCGTCATACTGTAAAGCCCCGCTCCTTTATTTTTTAGGAACTTAACCGCTTCTATCGCGCCTCTCGCATACACGTTGCGAGACAACGCTTCGTGCTTGAATTCAAGCACTTCGTCTCCCGTGTTTATCCGCACTTCGTGCTGTCCGAAAACGTTGCCCATTCTGAGCGAATGCACGCCTATATCTCCGTCCTCTTTTGCGCCGTACCCGCATCTCGAAACGACTATTCTGCCTCCCACGGTTTGCTTTACGACGTCGGCAAGCATAAGTGCCGTTCCCGAGGGAGCGTCGAGTTTTTCGACGTGGTGGGTTTCTACGATTTCTACGTCTGCCTTTTTGAAAAGAGTCAACGTTTCTTTGACGCATCTCGCCATTGCCGCAATGCCGAGCGACATATTGCCCGAATAAAAAATCGGTATAAACCGAGACGCATATTCTATATACTTTTTCTCCTCGTCGTCGTGTCCCGTCGTTGCAAGAACGACGGCGCATCTTCGCACAATCGCAACTTTAAGTATCGAAATCGTCGCGTTATGTGCCGAAAAGTCGATAATAGCGTCAAAATCGCATTGAGCGTCGCTTATATCGCACACCGCTTGAACGTCGCGTCCGAAGCACATATTTGTCCTATCCGCATTTGCCGTATCGACATTATAATCCGCGTCGGCGCAATGCCGTTCGGAAGGCGTTTCTTTAGATAAAGTGTCGCTATCGAAAAGTTTATCCGCCGCCAAAACCACGTCCACGTCGCTACTGCAACGGCAATATTCATACACCGCTTTGCCCATTTTCCCAAGCGCGCCGCACAATGCAATTCTCATAATATCAATGTATTTTGCGCTTATAAAATATATGAAAAAACGCCCGTTTTTCGAGCGTTTTTATCGCAGTTTTTTATCTCTTTTAATCGCAAAACGAGCTTGCGGACAACTGCGTTTTTCTATGTTCTAAAGTCTGTTCGCTTTTGCGGTTGCCGAGAGAATTTTGTTTTTAAGAACGGAGGTGGCGTATCGCGCGGACACTCTCCACGTCCAGTTGCCTTGCGCGGTTGACGGCGTGTTTATGCGAGAGTCCTCTCCGAGTTCCATATAGTCCTGAAGCGGAATGACTGCAAGGTTTGCTTTTGAGCCGAGAGCAAGAGCAATCATTGCTTGCGTAGGCGTTTGTCCGAAACGCAAAGGACATTCTCTGTCAAACACTTTTTGAGTGCTTTCGTCAAGTTGTTTGCACCAAGGCGCGGTGGGCATACTGTCGTGCGTACCCGTGTATACGACGCAGTTTTCGCTCGTATAATTTTTTGGCAGATACTCGTTGCTGTCGTCCGTAAACGCAAACTGCAAAACTTTCATACCGGGGTATCCCGTTTTTGCGAGCAAATCTCTCACGTCGTCCGTGATGTGACCGAGGTCCTCGGCAATAATCTTTGCTTTCGGAACGGCTTTTTCGATTGCCTCGAACAGCGCGTAACCTACACCCTCTTGCCATTTGCCGTTTTTGGCGGTATCGTCGCCTGCAGGTATCGCATAGTAGCCTGCAAACCCTCTGAAGTGGTCGATGCGCACTATGTCGTAAAGTCCGAACACGCATTTTGCCCTCTTGCACCACCATTCGAAGCCGTCGGCTTTCATTTTTGCCCAATCGTAAATCGGATTGCCCCACAACTGTCCGTCGTCCGAGAACGCGTCGGGAGGACACCCTGCAACCACGGTTGGAGAAAGATTTTCGTCAAGCAAAAACGCCTTTGGATTGCTCCACACCTCCACGCTGTCGTACGCAACGTAAATAGGCATATCTCCTATTATCGCGATTCCGTTTGATTTTGCGTATTTTTTGAGTGCTTTATATTGTTTGAAAAACTCGTACTGCGTAAAAATCCAAAACTCGCATTCTTTTGCGTATTCGGCAGAACGGCTTTTTGCAACGTCGTAAACCTTGCAATCTCCCCAGTCCGTCCACGGTTTATATCCGTTTTCCTCTTTCAACGCCATAAAAAGCGCGTAATCTTCGAGCCAGTCGTTGTTTTGTTTGAATCTCAGATACGAAGAATTGACTTTGAAGCGAGAATGCGCTTTTTTGAGCAGACCTATTCTCGTATCGAAAAGCAAACCGTAGTCTATAAAACGAGAATCGTTTGCCGCAGATTTTGCCTCGTCTACCGTGAGCAGTCCGTCGCGAACGAGCAAGTCGACGTCTATAAAATACGGATTGCCCGCAAACGAGCAAGGGGATTGATAGGGAGAATCTCCGTATGCGGTGGGATTGAGCGGCAACACTTGCCAACAACGTTGCCCGCATTCTTTCAAAAAATCAATAAATTTATATGCGTGTATGCCGAAAGAACCTATGCCGTATTTATTCGGCAAAGCCGATACGGGCATAAGTATTCCGCTCTTTCGCACAAAACCGAAATTGTCAAGTTTTTCTCTCATATCAGAAAAGTCCCGTGATTCTGCCGTTTTCGTCAACGTCGATTTTTTCCGCCGACGGCACTTTGGGAAGTCCCGGCATCGTCATTATATCTCCCGTAAGCACGACGATAAATCCCGCGCCCGCGCTCACTTTTACGTTTTTCACGGTTACGGTAAATCCCGTAGGCGCGCCGAGTTTGGTCATATCGTCCGAAAAACTGTATTGCGTCTTTGCTATGCACACGGGAAGTTCGGAAAAGCCCAAAGCCTCAAGTGCTTTTATCTGCTTTTGCGCGGCAGGCAAAATGTTGACGTCGTCTCCGCCGTACACTCTGCGAACGACCTTTTTTATTTTTTCCTCTATACCGTCGTTCAAATCGTAAGCATAGGAAAAACGTGAATTATCCTCGTCCTCGCACAATCTCACGACCTCTTTTGCAAGAGCCTCTCCGCCCTTGCCGCCGTCTGCCCACACCGTGGACAAAACTACGTTTACGCCGAGGCGTTTGCACTCGCCGACGATAAAATCAATCTCCGCGTCCGTATCGGTCGGGAAACGATTGACAGCAACGACGCACGGAAGATTGTATACGTTTTTAACGTTAGAAACGTGGCGCAACAGGTTGGGAACCCCCTTGCCCAAAGCCTCGACATTCTCGCTTACAAGGTCGCTTTTCGCAACGCCGCCGTGCATTTTGAGAGCGCGTACCGTTGCCACTACGACAACCGCAGACGGCACGAGATTTGCCATTCTGCACTTGATGTCCAAAAACTTCTCTGCGCCGAGGTCTGCGCCGAAACCTGCCTCTGTAACGGCATAATCTCCGAGATAAAGTGCCGTTTTGGTTGCTATAACGCTGTTGCACCCGTGCGCAATGTTTGCAAAAGGTCCGCCGTGAACGAGCGCAGGCGTGCCTTCGAGCGTTTGCACGAGGTTGGGTTTGATTGCGTCTTTTAAGAGTGCGGCCATTGCCCCTTGCGCCTTGAGGTCGGCGCACGTCACGGGTTTGTCGTCGTATGTGTAAGCAACTATGATTTTGCCGAGTCTGTCCTTGAGGTCGGCAAGCGACGAGGCAAGACAAAGCACCGCCATAACCTCGCTTGCGACGGTTATGTCAAAGCCGTCCTCTCGAGGCGTTCCGTTTGCCTTTCCGCCCAAACCGTCAACGATGAAACGCAGTTGCCTGTCGTTCATATCGACGCATCTTTTCCACGTTATTTTGCGAGGATCGATGCCCAAAGCGTTGCCTTGCTGAATATGATTGTCGAGCATTGCCGCAAGCAAATTGTTTGCCGCTCCGATTGCGTGGAAGTCTCCCGTAAAATGGAGATTTATATCTTCCATAGGCACGACTTGCGCATATCCTCCGCCTGCCGCGCCGCCTTTTATGCCGAACACGGGGCCGAGAGACGGCTCTCTGAGAGCCACGACAACACGCTTGCCTATGCGTTTAAGACCGTCGGCAAGACCTATCGTAGTGGTTGTTTTGCCCTCTCCCGCAGGAGTAGGCGTGATTGCCGTCACAAGCACGAGTTTGCCGTTTCTGCCGCCGCCGTCTTTGACGAGAGACGCATAATCGATTTTTGCCTTGTAATTGCCGTACTGTTCGACGTATTTCTCGTCTATGCCTGCACTTTTTGCCACTTGCATAATCGGAAGCATCTCTGCCTCTTGCGCTATTTGAATATCGCTTTTGTAATTCATAGCCGCCTCTTTGCGCCGTCGCGCGCATATCGTGTGAAATAATACTATAGAATTATATCACGGATACGACAATGATTCAACAATAACTTGACATATCGCACCGCGAGTGTTAAAACATTATCCGTAAAAATAAATCGGAGGAACAAATCTATGAAAGACTTTGCAAACAAATACATTGCTTGGTACGAAGGCCTCGACAAAATCGTCAAAATCTTGCTTTGCTTGCTTTGGGACGTTCCGGCAAACCTTTATCGTCTCGCAAAAAGCGTGAAAAACGACAACGTTTTGGGAATTGTACTCTCAATCGTGCTGATGATTTTCGGCGGTTGGATTTTGTTTGTCATCGACATTTTGAGCCTTGCTCTCAAAGACAAAATCTATTGGCTTGACGACCTCAAAGACGAGGAAGAATGCCATTGCTCTTGCTGTGAAAACAAGACCGACAATTCTAACATCGACGACCAAACAAAGTAATCGCGACAAAAACAAAAAAACGTGCCTAAACAGGCACGTTTTTTTATTGCGTTTTAATAAGTTTCTCTATTGTCAATCGTCGCGATTTTGACGCTTTGCGCTCGACTAAAAAATCATACGTCTATTTTGCTTTTTTCTTTGAGTTCTTTTTGGATTTTGCCTCGTCGTACGCCTTTATCTCTTTTTCAAAGTCGATTTCTTTGAGTTCTCCTTTGTTTGCAAGATAGCAATGCTTGCCGAGGGCAAATATGTAACGGTCGTGGTCAAGACTGTCGCTGTATACGTTTTCTATTTCCACGTTTGGCAAAATCTCGTTGAGACGACGCACTTTTTCCGCTTTTCGACACACTTGTCCTTGCAAATGTCCATTCTTCTTGCTGTGCGGACTTGCAATGCAATAATCGATTTTCATTCTGCGCGCAATTTCTTCGATGAGAAAATCGGGGCTTGCGCTAATAAGCACCGTTTTTCGAGACGGGTCTCTGTTTTCGGGCTTGAAAAAGTCGTATATATCCTTTTGATGCTTATCCCAGTACTTTTTGACCGTCTTTTCTGTGTTTATCAACGATACGAAATTGAAAGCGATTTTTTTGAATATGGGAACGGGCAGAATCTTCGTTACCATCAAAAACCCCCAAAACAACTGAAACGGCAACAAAATCAACGTCCACGGGCAATGCGCCATACTCCAAAACCAATAATGCAACGCACTGTCATACGGAATTGCCGTCTTGTCAAAATCGTAGATGTCAACTATTTCTTTTTTCGTCTGTTCCATAGTATTTTGATTGTAACACAGTATTCTGAAAAAGAAAAGAGTCAGTTTTAATTAAAAATGAGGACGAACTTTATTAAAAGCCACCCCGTTTGGGGTGGCTTTTAATGTTTAGCGTTTTTTAATCGCGTTCGTGTTCAACGCCGTAGGAGTAATAATTCTTCGGTTGGCTATCGAAGATGCCGTTATCGTTGATAGTAATTACAGTTGTACCGCGTTGAGAATGCTCTTTGTAAATTCCTGCGTAAGCAAGATAGTCAATGGACATTCCGTATGTGAGACGAATGCCTCTCGGGTCTCCGTCACGTTGGTACAGAACGGAGAAATTGTTGTAGTGGTCGTGTCCGCAGAAGATGCCTTGCATACCGTGCGTCAAGCCGGATTCAAACAAATTGTCCGTGCTGCTTCCGCAGAATACGCCATAAGTACGAACGCCGTTTTTCTGCTTGTCCTTCTCTCCCATATTGCCGTAAATGAAAGTCGTCGTGGAGCCGTTGCCCTTAATCGATTCGCCTGCAACGGGTGTTATGCCTGAATCGATTACGTTTGCCCACGCTTCGCGATACTCTACGAGAGGAATATGGAAGAATGCGATGTTGTTGACTTCGACGCCGCCGTTTTTGTCTTTGAGCATATCCATTTTTTCTTCGTACCAGTCAATTTGGCATTGATGGATATTGTCGTATTTCCACGCGATTCCGAAATAGTCTCCGTCGGTGTAGCTGTGGCTGTCGAAAGTTACGATGGCTTGATTTATGGGATTGACAGAGCCGTCGGGGTTCTTGACGACTATCATATCGTTGCCGAAGCCTTTCGACGTTTTGCTTATAACGTCCTCGTCGTCGCAGAATCCTGCGCGGAACAAACAATACTCGAAGTTTGCGTCCTCGTAGTACTTGCAGATGTCTTTACGAGTGTACAAGCTGTAAAGTTCGGTATCGTGGTTGCCGAAAGCAAACGTCCAGTACACGCCGAGCGATTCCATCATACGAGAGAAAATCTTGGTTGCATTGAGGTTGTTGAATGTACCTGCTTGGAACGGTACGGGATAAGCAATATCGCCCGTTACCACGACGAGGTCGGGTTTTTCCGCTCTTATCATAGTTGCGACCGCACTCATTGCCCACGCGTCTTTCTGTCCCGAAAAACCGCCGCCGCCGATATGCACGTCGGTAAATTGAAGCACTTTGAAATCTCTGTCCGCCGCCTTTTTGAAGGTCCAGAAACCGAGTTCTTCGTCATAAGTCGGTTTGATTTGGAGGCTGTTGCCTGCCTCGTCCGTGCCGTATTCGACTTTCGCGAAATTGTTTTCCGCCTGAGAAATAAGGGCGTTTGCGCTGACCGCCGAGGCTATTGCGCATCCGCTGAAGAATATCGCAATGGCAAGTATTACCGCACCCGTTATTATAAGAGCTTTGACGGTTTGTTTTTTCCTTTGCTCGGGGGAAAGTTTCTTCTTTTCTTTCTTTGCTCTTTTTTGAGTTTGCTTATCCGCAAAATCGCAAAGTATTCCCTCTTTGTTTTCGGCCTCCGACGCGCTCGTTTGCGCCTCGCCCGTCACTTGCTCGGACGGTTCCGCTTGCGGCGCGTTTTCCACAACGTCCTCTTGCGGCAAACTTTCGTTTACGTCTTTGATGTCATCGCTCATGATTTTCCTCCTGTCGATGTTTATGTTTTTGTTTCGTTATATATCGAGACGAAATCAGGTCTCGTCTTTCATATCTTCTTTATCCTCGGCGTTCTCGTCTCGAAGCGAAGCCTCGTCGCAAATTCGGATAAACTCCACTTCCGCACCCGTATTTTGAAGCACTTCTGCTTTTAAGTCGTCAAGTTTTTCGAATGTATTCACATATACGTTGCCGACTTTTACTCCGTAACCGTAATCGTGAAGAACGATTTTGTCAATCTTTACGCCTTTGTTTTGGCACGCTTTCTCGATAACCGCTTTTTCTTCCGACGCGTCGTCTCCGCACACGATTGCACGCACGTTTTCGACAATCATTTTGATTGCAACGACAATAATGACTATGCTCATCACAATGCCGAACACGGCGTCTACCGCGTAATCGACTCTGCTCGACACCGCAAACGAAATCAGCGACGTAGCGGTTACGCCTGCGTCGAGAAAACTGTCTATCATTATGGCTTTGATTGCCTTGGACTTTATCTTTTTGTTTGTGAAGAAATACGCAAGACCTATCGCGATTTTTATAGGCACGGCAACGCTGATAAGCACGCAGTTTTGCCAACCGAACCATACGGGTTCGGGCATTGCCATACGATTGAGAGAACGCATAAAAAACAATCCGCCCACAACCATAGACGCGACGGCAACCACAAATCCTGCGAGATATTCTCCTCTGCCGTATCCGAACGGGGCTTTTTCGCTTCTCGGGAAAAGCAAGGCGATAAATACGGCAAGCGTAACGACGGCAGTCAGCACGTCGAAAAAGCTGTTGGTTGCGTCAAGCATAATGCATAGGCTGTTGGAACTCAATCCGACGTACATCTTGATTATCGCAAGCGCAAGATTGATTGCTATGGCAACGGCTACGAGTATTATGGATTTTTTAACGCGTTCTTTCATTCTTTGCGTCCTCCGCCCTTTTTGCCGTTGCGTTGTTTGTTGGCTTTTCCGTGTCTCTGTTTCTTGTGCAAAACTTCCGTTTCGTCGCGGTTTGCCTGCGATGAAACGCTCTCGTTTTTTGCGCAATCGCAGGGTTTACGTTGCGTTTTGTCGCTGTCAACATCTTGTTGTGACAAAACTGCGTCGTTTGAATCTTGTATCGATTCTCTCGTGTATACGCTACCGTCGCGCAAAAGGCTTCCTATCCTCATTGCTTGGCGGCAACCGAGCCACAACGCCGCAAGGCCGAATACGAACAGCACGGCAACGGAAACGAGCAATATCGTTTGCCATTCCGATTCGTTGCCTTTGGTCGTATAATCGTCAACGTAGAAATACAATTCACAGTTGTTTTTGTCAAGTTCCGCGCCGCCGGAAAACAAGCCTATATCAAAGAGTTGTCCCTCTCCTATGCTTACATATTGCGCGCCGTCCATATCTCCGCTCCACGAAACGTAGAACTTACCGTCCGGCATAACGACTTCTCCCGCATCGTCCGTAAGCTCTATTCTGTAAGCGCGCACAATCCTTCTGTCGGAAACGGTGGACAATGCTTGCAATACGGTTATTTTCACGTCCTTAAAGAGTATAAAACCTTCGTCGCAATACACTTGGAACGATGTGCCGTCGGGCGCAACCGCGTCGACCTTTCTTGCAAACACCATATACCGTCCGCCTGCGATAAACGGACTCAATGCGTTTTTGCTGTCCGCTTCGTAGTTGGGGTTATCGAAAGTGGCGTAAATCGTATACACTCCCGCCACGTCTCCGTCTGCGTCGCATACGATTTTTACTCCCAAATCCGATTGACTGTCTGCGCCGACCAACGTGCCGTCCAACGTATATGCAATTTGGTCAAGAGGTTTGAGAGCCTCTCCGACGAGCGAAAACACGTCGGGAATGCGCACGATTATTTTGCGCGGTTTAACGACCACTCCGACCTCTATGTTTTCAACGGTATTATAATTGCCGCTTGCCGAAGTAAAGTCGTAGGCAAGCGTGTAACCGCCGTCTTTTACGGACGGTATAACCGAGCCGATGTCGGACACGCCGTCGAACGACGAATCGGGCTGATTCTCACGCAACGAAAACACGTCTCCGTTTTTCACGAAAGATTTGTCCGATACAAAATCTTTTATCTTAGTCGAGATTTCGGAAATCGACGTGCCGTACTCTACTTGCACAAGGTCTATTGACGGCATCGTCAAATCTGCTTTGCGCACGGTTATATAAACGCAATCGTCGCTATATCTCGCGACTTCGTACGTCTTGCCGTCAAAAGTAAACGTCTCGTAGGCAACGTATCTTACCTCGTACTCTCCGACGTCAACGCCGTTTCCGAACGCTATACTCGTAGAAAAATTAGCAGAATACGTCTTGCCGTTCTTCGTGCCGTTTTTTTCGACGAAATCGAGGCAACTTTTGCCGAAACCTATGATAGCTTTAGGCTGTGCGTCTATATAAATATCGCTACTGTCCGGAGTGTAAACCATATCGGTTTTTCCGTTTGAGGTAATTCCCGATATTGTCGGAAATACGAAATCAACGGAATAATAGTCGTTGGAGTTCCAACCGTCGTTTTCAAACGCAGCTTTTGCTGCCCAATCTATCATACCGTTATCGGACAAATACTCGAGCAAACTCGTTTTGAAAGAATGCACCGCGCCGAGCGATTCGTTGACGTACCATTCGCCGCTTCCCGTCCATACTTCCGTCTCTCCGATTTTTGCAGACCACTTTATCAAAGAGGAATCGTCTACAGCATAAACCGTTACTTCGATTTTGTCGTTTGCGGCATTCGCGATACCGTCGAGAGAATGCTCCGCGCCGAAAAAAGCAGTTGTCAAAACCGCCGACAAACATATCAGCAAAACGAATATCGTGATTTTGATTGCTTTTCTCATTTAGACCTACTCTCTGCCTTTATCAGATTATAATATTGTATCATAGCCGTTTGTTTTTCGCAATATGCGCACGCAAATACGGAGTATATATTTATATACAGATAAAAACTTAATTTTATTTATAAGAGCAAACTTCCTCTGTTTTCCGCGGTTTTTCCCTTAATAGCACTTTTAATACAACTATCCCCCTTCCTCAGGTGTTTCCCCTATTCCGTTCCCCCTCTGCGCTGTGCTTGAGGGAACCCACGGAACCGCTCCGCGGGGGGGGGGGGACACACTCAGCCTTCGCATAAACAAGTATCGTTCACTTGTTATGTCACTCGTTCGCCGACAAAAAGAACAACACTT